>ENA-OQDC01000240-OQDC01000240.1-human-gut-metagenome-genome-assembly--contig:-NODE-240-length-41393-cov-5.417874_pt1 | contig 41393 bp, 39 predicted proteins | sample MGYA00242770_ERZ504601 | MGnify/ENA primary metagenome ERZ504601 (study PRJEB26092, sample SAMD00036305) | human gut metagenome | host: Homo sapiens | study: EMG produced TPA metagenomics assembly of...
TCGCTTGTTTTCTAATTGCAACACTAAGATAAGTGAAAAATCTGACACGGCAAAATCCTGGGCAACTTTTTGTTGCTCAGGAACTTATAAATTAATTTAAATCAAAGTGTTGCGGAATTAAGGTAAAACAAACTTTAGAACGAATAATCGCAAATTCCAAGGAGATAGATTCTTACCAGTACTATTATCTGACTCCCGCAGGAATGGAACGTCTGGAAAGTACCTGTATGCTGCTGATTGCGGTCGGCGAAAGCATAAAGGGTATTGATAAACTAACCAATAAAGAATTACTGACTCAGTTTCCGGAAATTGACTGGAAAGGAGCAATGGGTATCCGTGACATAATCGCTCATCACTATTTTGACTTGGATGCTGAAATTGTATATAATGTTGTAAAGACAAATCTACCAGATATGCTTGCAACAATTAACAGCATATTAGAGTTTGTAGTAAATTCTGAAGAATAAAATGGCAGATAATGTAACAGCACAAGGCGCAAATACACAGGAATGGCCGTTGCCAAGTTTTTATTTCAAAGTTTCTATCTCGAACGTAGGCGATATTTCCTGCAGTGAAGTATCGGGACTGGAAACGGAATATGAAGAGATAACCTACCGCGCAGGGGATAGTCCGGTATTTACCAAGCTGAAAATGCCGGGACTGAGAAAATCGGGCGACCTGACAATCAAGAAAGGTATCTTCAAGGACGACAAGGCTCTTTGGGACTGGATGAACAAGGTGAAGCTAAACACGATCCAACGCGAGGTGGTAACGGTCAGCCTGCTGGACGAGTCGGGTAACCCGGTGAAGACCTGGGAGGCTGTGGACGCATGGCCCAAGAAGCTCACAGTGGAAGGTTTCAAAGCAGACGGCAACACCACGGCCTTCGAGACATTGGTCATTGCACATGAGGGGGTGAGTGCAAAATAAATATTCTATTATCATAAATGACAGGCTGGGTGCTGTAAAAGGTAAAAGCGAAGAGATACCGCTCGCTTTTACCTTTTCTTATTTTTTGCTCAGCACGGTTTTCTGTGAATTATTTGTTCTCTTTACAGGAAGAGCTATAATAATAAAATTTGCCCGAAAGGGTTTCAAGAATTGTAGATGAATACAACAAAATGCTGGATTTTTCAAGAGATGCATTGCTAAACAACTGGAAAATTTCAGATTGGCCAAAACTCCAAATGTATATCTGAGCGACTAACTTCAAAAAACAGACAAAATCTTTTATTTTTATGGAACTCTTTTTCTACTCACATTTGTATTTTTCGCAAATTATTTATTTCCTTTGTGGAAATAATGAAAAACAATTATGATAAAATTATTTTATTGTCATTTTTATGGCTCATATGTTTTACAAACAATGCAATACATGCAGAAAATAGTTTCAAAACATACTTTGGTAAAGTCTATAGTATCGGCGATACGATTACAATAGGTAGAAATAATGGATATATATATGAGTTTGATAATAGCCAAACAAGAACCATTAAACAAGACCTTTCAGGTAAAAAGCTGACTATATCCCAGTTTTATAACATAAAAAAGTTAAATACACTACAACGAATGCTCTTACCCTTCGACATGAACAGCAACGGCGTTATCATCGCCAAAGGAAATGGAAAATCTTATCTGATAGATATTGACAATGCCATATTCAATGGAAGCATCATGTTATCATATAAGAAATCATACTTTGATGGAGCTACTGATCTAACGTCTGATATATTATTCGCATATAGAATTAAAATATATAATATTAAAATTACAGACAACATCGTAGAGCAATATCTGAAACTCTGCATAACACCGAAAGAATATGGAAGAATCCAATCTGACCCTTTCATAATGTCTGACATTAGAAAAAAATTATAGGGCCAAACTGAACGAGGCGATAAGTCAAATTAATTTCAATAAAGTCTTCAGATTAAAATGTATCACAAATGTCAAGCAATACGACATGGACAAAAATGCATTTCCTATATGGAAAATGGAATTTACAGACAGAGATTTTAATAAAAACAGACAGTTAAATGATATAGGATATTGTACATTTGGAGAGGCAGCATTCACTTTTAAAAATTCAAAAGAGTTTACTAATTTATATTGCCCGCCAGAAAAGGCTAAATTCTTGTATTCTTTGGCCAGATATAAAAGCTATACATTAAACGATAAAACAGACCTTGTCAGTTATGTATACATAAGAATTCAAAACAAAAGAATTGATACGTACCAAATCCCCGGATATAAAAAGCCTATTGACCGTTCGGACGATAAATTAAAGGATTTCTGCATCGACATGAATATAATTAAAGTGGATGGATATTATGTGAAACTAAATCGAAAAGACAAAGAAGAAATATCAGACTTCTATGTAGGGTCTATCACTTCCAATACAACCTTACACTAAAAGTTGCTTTCTTTTCAACAAGGGTTACCTATGAGAAATCTGATTGGTGCTCCCTTGCAGGCTGCCTGCGAATCGCAGCAAAAACTGGCGGAAAGCGCCCTCGAGTTCATGACTCGAATCGAATTCGAAGAAAAACCCGCAGACAAAGTAGTATAATGGTCCTATAAAATTTATGATATGAAGTATTTTACACTTAAAGAATGTATTAATTCTGACACCGCTGAGAAAAAAGGTATAGACAACACGCCGACACCTGAAATAGAGGCACATATCGTGGAATCGGTAGAAACGCTGCTGGACCCGCTGCGTGAAGCCTGGGAAACTCACTGCAAACAAAATGGTCTTGGTGTGGCAAGCATAGGCATTAGTTCCGGCTATCGTTGCCCTCAACTCAATAAGGCTGTAGGCGGCTCGACCACTTCTGCACACTGCCATGGCTATGCCTTCGACCTGATACCGATGAACAGGCATATGCGGGAATTCAAACGGTTCTGCCGCGAGTTTCTTACCGGTAGAGCTTTCGACCAGCTGATTTCTGAGGGTGAAGACGACAATGGTATGCCCAGCTGGATGCACGTGGGCTACAAGCATCCTGACGGAAAGCGGCAACGCGGACAATATCTCTCAATGATACACGGAAAATATTACCCGATGACAGACTGAAACGCGATGAAAGCTGACAAATAAAGCAGGTAAAATAAATCTGACATTAGAAACAGAAAAGAATCTGGTTCGTAAGCATCCGATAAAGTACACATTGTAGATTCATAAAACAACGAACTCTTCTTATCAACGAATATAAAGTTGACAGGAAGAGTTTGCTATTTTATTGTATCTCTATCAGACTTCTATTGGATTTTCGTTGGACTTCTTCAACTTCCAGACATCCGGAAGCAGTTCCCGGATATTTTATCGGACAGCAATAAGTTTTTTTACAGATTTTTACTTGGCATTTCAATACTGGAGTCTTAATTTTGGGACATCCAAACTATAGAGTAGAAACGAACGGTAATTTAATCCAAAAGTATGGCAGCCGGGACCACAGAAGGTTATAAATTTACAGAGGACAAGAACAAAATGAAACAACTAAACCAAGAGATGGTCATTATTCTTCCGAAAGGTATGGAGAACATACCTGTAAGAGTGATATATGATGATAATACAACTGAATTGACAGTGAAGCTCGTAAGCCAGCCTGCAAAAGAGAGAACGTGTATGGAGTCGGAGAATCTGCATACTGCCATTTATCATCAGAACCGCTATGAGCATGTGCCGATGAATGAAATAGAATGGATTGAGGCTAACGGAAGCTACTGCCATGTACATACGGTGAAGAACAGGAAAATTACGCTATCGTACCCGCTGAGACTGGTACAGAACGTGCTTCCGGAACATACATTTATCCGCATTCACCGCTCGTATCTTATCAACATAGACCATATTAAATTTATTGACGGAAACTGTGTCATGGTGGGCGGCAGATTCTTAAAGATTGGGAAGGAATACCAGAAAAGGCTGCTCGACAGATTCGTTTTCCTGGGTGTGCGACATAAACCCAAATGTGAAACGAAATGAGACGAAACAGGTATTGAAGCCCTGGCAGAAAGCTTCAATACCTGAATGATTATTGTTTGAACTCGGTGAAACGGGTGTAATGCTTGCGCCCGTAGAGGTCGACCACGCAGTATCCGTAGCGGTAGGTGCCGGAAGATACGGAGGCGAGGTTGACGCGCAGGTCTTTCTTTTTCTTGGCTACAATGGAATCGACAGGCTGATAACGGACTGAAGCGTCGTCATCGGACTGGTATTCCTGGCACAGATAGACTATATGGTCGTTCTTCTTGATGGTAGTAATGCCTTTGTCGGGCGTCTGGTCATTGAGATGACGACGGACTCCTACCACTACTCCACCGGGATTATCCTTGTCATAACGGAGAATCAGGTCGGAGCGCTCGCCATTGAACAACACAGGGACGGTGTAGTGCAGCGAACGGCTGTCGGCAAAGGTCATGTAGGCAGACACGAGTTTTCCTCCGATACTGAACCATTTCCGGTTCCATTGCCCGAGAGGTGCTGACTGGCTTTCTATCTGTCCGAGGGAGTTGAGGGTTACTCCGTCGCCGTCCATACCATAGGAGAGCCATCGCCCGTCGGGGGCCTGCGACAACAGAACGGCATATATCTTACGGGTGTGCAGAATCATATCGGTGGAAAGCAGATCGGGCAGTTCCTTATCGGGAAAGGCGGAAGATGTGGTGCTGGTATAGCCGGCCTGCCACTGACGGACGTATTCCTGCACGAACTTGAGATAGTCGGGCGAGAAGCCGCTTTGATAGTATTCTTCCAGCGAGCGGGTCTGACTGAAATTGTAGCAGGGGAAATAGAGGGAAAGACCGCACACGGAATTAGGATTGAGCGAATTGGATGTGCTGGAGCAGACAACGGCATTGTTCAGACGGGTACGTATGTCATCAAGAAGGCTGCGGTCGGACGGCTCTGCAAGGCGGTTGCAGAGGTCCAGCAAATCGGTCATATCGGGACCGCTGAAGGTGAATGCGGGCATGCCGAACGACCGACTCTGTGAACGGGCTTTGGAAAAGCGCGGGAATGAGGACGAAGAAAGACTGGCAAGCTGATGGGAAAAGAACTGTCCGACACTGGCGGTCAGCGCAGGAACGGCATCGAGCCGGGTGACGGAGAGGGTGATATCTTCGAGGAACTGTTTATTTTTATCATCATTATCTTTATCACCATCATTATCTTTATGTTTATAAGTGTCAACATAAGAACTGACCATGTTTTCATAAAAGGTGTCGGCAGAGGTGGAATAGGATGCCAAAAGGGGAATGACACGACTGTAATCCCATCCACCGCCGGGTTCCAGCTCTTGCGAGGCTATCATGTAATCGGCATAGGGCGAAAGGACTGATGCGGTTTCAAGAGTGGCCATGAGACAGGCATCGAAGCCGATAAAGGCATACTTCTTGTTATCGGGAAGACGGGAGGATTCGAGCGCTTCGCCAATTTCACGCAAGGACAGAAAACGGTCGTCGGGGTAACACTCATCGTAACCGAATCCACCGACGGCACCGGACCCGTGATTCCAGAATATCAGTCCGTAATGGTCTGCCGGAAAGGCGCTTTGCCCGACATGGAGGAACTGGCTCAGGGTGGCGGGATTGCCCATACTGCTTCTTTCAAAGGTTTGCCACCTCAGAATGCTTCCATGGGTAATGACGGCACAGGTAAGGCTGTCGGGCGACACTGCCAGTCCGAAAGTGTCACCGGTATGCCACTGACGGGTTCCTCCTAACAGCAGGACTACGTTCAGGCTGTCATTATCAATGGGGGTTTTCATCGCGGAAAGGATTTCACCGATGTCGGCAGTGGCTTGTTCATGAGTGGTTTCCAAGTTGGAGCCGTTCATGTAGACCAGCAGCGTAAAACTGGAGGGAGCGGCATTCAGCTCCTGACTAATCAGAAGGGCGAAAAGGCTCAACAGGAGTTTATAAATCTTCGTCATCATCGGTGGTATCGTTATTTTCTTGTTTATGGTATGTGGCTGGGTTACGGAATTCATAAAGTCCAATGGCCAGGGTGCGGCGGATTTCTTCTGCGGTCTCACCTTTCTGGTCGCCCAGACATTCTTCTATAAGCTTGGTCATCGTGTCTGCATAGTGTGCATTGGCATCGGCTGCGGAAATGTGACTCTCGGCCGCACGGCTGCGACGGGCACGATGGCAGGTTTCGATGTTCTGCTCCAGACGCTCGAACAAAGAAGCGCGGGGGGTACGCAAGGCACGGGCCTCATTTTCCACACGCAAGGAATGGACTACATCGAGCAGAGTATCCATCTGCTGCTCCATATCGTCGGATATATCGGCACGGCTGGCTTGCTTTTCCGAGCGAAGGGTCTGAACCAGATTGGAGAGTGAGGACTCAAATTCGGAATCGAAAGCATCGACGTGTTGCTGACGGAATACTTCTTCTTCCCACCGGAGTGAGGTCAGACGGCAGGCGTTCTCGCGGGCATAGGGGTCTTCTTCATTGTAGGCCTCGAAATAGGCATTGTTGGCATCGAGGAAGAATTCGTCCATACGGTCGCGAAGCTGCTGGAGGGTGGCGTAATCTTCACGGGTCTGCCGCATATCGGCACAGGCTGCCAGCAAGGAAGGATCGAACACTGCTTCATCGGTTCTGATGGCTCGCTTCCCTTGCTGAAGGTCAGCCAGTCCCTTGTCGGACTCGCTGGTGGCCGACTGGCTGACGAAGGACTTGATGTCTTCAAGAAGGTTATCGAGGTTGAGCTTCTTCTCTACCCTGACTTCTTTTCCTAACACGGTAAGCACAAGCTTGCCCCAGAGGGCGCGGGTGGATGCCGTGAGTTCTGCTCCTAACTCAAATGACTTGATCCAGAGCAACTGGGTGACTGCCCCGATAACACGGGCCAGCGAATTGAGTACACCGCCAACGACATCACTTCCTAACTTAAGGGCTTTCTTGGCCAGTTCGAGGGCACTGTATGCCACTCCGATGGCTACCTTCACACCGACCTTGGCTATCTCGAGTCCGGCAATCTCGGCGGCACGGGCGGCCTTAATCCAGAACTTATACCACTTGGTATGACGGATAATCTGGCGGCATTCTTCTATCCGGCGGTTGAAATTGTCAATCTGTCCTTGCAGGCTGGCTACTTCACGCTGGGCTTCGTCCAGCTTACGGGTGGCTTCTTCGATGCTGGACTTCACGCTCTCGGCTGCAGTTTTCAGGTGTTCCTGGGCTTTTTGAATGATTTCCAGAAAGCCGGTAGTATCGAACACGATGCTGAGCTTGAATCCGGCAGAGGCAAAATCTGTCATTCCTCCCTGAAGGTTCAACACGGTCTTGAACCCGTAATAGGTGTATTCGATGTTCACAAATACCATACGGTCCTTGATTAGAACCAAGGTGTCGAGCTTAAAGATGGAGAGGATGGAGATGTAGGCATTCAAATAGAAGGTCAGCTCGCCTTTCTCACGCTGAATGTTGAGGTACATCACAGGGCCGTCATTGGAAGACTGGACCAGCTGACCGGCCAGGCCTCCGTTTATCGGCTCAATGGGAAGGGGTTTCTGAGACTTTTCAAGGATAAAGAAATCGCCCAGAACAATCTTGTCCATCTGGACAAGGGCTACGAGTGACTTGCCTTTATCGGCCAGAAAGAGGAAACGGATTTTCTTATTAAACAGCTCGAGGGTACCGCTGATGAAAAATCCTGCCGGAAGCTGGCTATTGCCCACCATCAGAGGTTCGGCACAAATGTACAACTGGCAGTTGAGAGAGATTTTTCCGTTGCAGTCGATACGGTAATGGCGCATGGTGCCCTTGTCGGTCAGTATGTACTGGCCGGTATCGTTACCTAACGGGGTGAGCTGGGCTTCGCCTGTAATGTGCAGGGTGGAATCTGTCTGACGATTGAAATCGGCTACGACGTCGCGCACCTGATTCTGGCGAGCCGTGTCATACTCTGCCAAAGAGACATCCGAGGGTATGGGTTTTACTCCTCCCCCGGCCAGGCGGGTTTCCGTGAGGTCAAAATCGCCCACTGCTATCACATCCAGGCATTCTAACGCATCCCACTGGATATCGACAACCTCGACTACCAAGTCACGCAGGGATATACGCCCCTTATTGGAGGTAAGAGCTGCCGTAAGCAAGGTTATTTTGGGAGGATAAGGCCCGAACGCAAAGCCTCCAAACAACGACATGTGGGGGGTATTGATACGCCCAATCATGCCTAATGTCAATCCGGAAGGGGTGACGCCGATACTGAGACCCAAATCGGAAAAAGAAAGACGGGAGTTAAGAGGTATACGGGCATCGGACGAAGCTGAAAGCGCCAAAGAGGTGCTGGAAGCTGAACCGCTCATTGTAAAAGAAAGCGGCTGGCCGTCGAGCTTGAACTTAAAGGTTCCGGAAACAGCACAAAAGAAACTGGCAGCGGATTTATGAATCTGAAAGGTCAAACCGTCGAAAATAAATCCTTCTGTCTCAATGGGGCCGCTCGACAACTGCGCCCCGAAACTCTGGTCGGACAGACTGCCTCCGACCATGAACCGCACGGTCTGGAGTCCGGTGAGCTGCCGGATGCATCGTCCAAAATCGTTCAGATTGAGGTCGAACTCTCCCAATGCCAGAAGCTGATAGGCCGCACAGGCCGGAGACAACTCTATTCCTTTGAAGTCGGGAAAAAACTGCTGCAACAGATGAAGGTCCTGACCGGCTCCATTCTGACGGGCTATCAGTGCCAGCCGACTGATTCCTAGCCATCCGGCCACTTCGGCCACTGCCTGCTCGAACGCTTTGCCGTTTCTCAAACGGTCTGTAGCCAGCAAAAGAAGAAGCTGGCGGGATTCACCGGAAAGTGTGATGCCGCACTTCAGACCGGAAAAGGTGAGCGACAACGCGGTGCGACTGGACAAGTGGACAAAGTTTGCTGAGAAGTCGGTTGAATCGGACGGAATGACTGACAGATGACTGGACAAGGCTGATGCATCGACTTCCTCGGAGTTCATCAGGTCGGACAGGCGTTTCCCACGGGTCTTGAGAGAGCCCACCACTGTAAGCTCACCCTGCATACGACCGATACCGAAAGTAGCCGGAAAGCCGAATAATTCACCTTCTGCCAAAAGAATAGAGTTTATGTGCTGTTTCATAATTTTCCATTAGTCAAAATACTTGAAAGTATAAGCCCGGATGTGGAAGATAAATTTCAGGCAGAGAGCCACGTACTTTCTGCCTGAAATTTCAGTAACCGCTAATCCAACTGCTTCAACATAGTTGAAATGTCACCAATGCCCATCCGTGCCAGTACACCGGTTCTTTCTGTATTCCAAACGCCTACAAACAGATTATTTATCTTTATTATACCTAAATCGGGCAAAGCATCGGCCAGGTTTACAGAAATAGCAAATGCATATTCGGTCACGTCTGCATCGGTTGTGTCTGTCTTAGCAACGTCTGTACTGGCAGCACTTCCGTTTTCACTGGCAGCCTCCGGAGCTTTCTCGGCACCGCTCGTTACTTTCTTGTACAAAAAAGCGGATTTCAACTGAAGCTGAATTTCCCTCCAGTCAAAAGGCTTATCTGCACTCTGTACACTATTCACAGTATTCTTGATACTCTTATCCGCACCCTCTATTTTAAAAACAGATGCAAACTCCTTTGTTATATCCTCCAACGATATTGCATTAGAAGAATTGACTACGGTAGGCATAAGCAATATTTCGCTTGTGCTCCCATTCTTCTGATAAATGCCTGCAAGATTGGTTCCCAGCAAGTCAAAATTGACTCCCAGCGCTAAATTCATTTTCTGTGTCATAATGCTACTTTTTTATAATTAACAATAGAATAAAGATTCAAATTGCAAAATCCATATTCAACAATGTAAAATAAATGTAGATTGTAAGACAAAACAGACTTTTATCCATTTTTCTAATTTGCATTTATTTTTTCTGAAAAGTATTCCGTGTGTATGAAAGGAACTCGTATTTAAAGTCTCGTTTTTATCTTATTAACTTTTTATTCTTCTCTCAGCACGTTTTTCTGCAAATTATTCATTTTCTTTGTAGAAAGAATGACTGAAAACTGATTGCCGTATGGAAAATTATATTCGTTTTGACTGGGCCATGAAGCGCTTGCTACGCAACAAGGCTAACTACGCGGTGCTGGAAGGACTGCTCACTACCCTACTCGAAGAAAAGGTAACCATTCACAAACTGCTGGAAAGTGAAAGCAACCAGGAGGATGAGTTTGACAAGTACAACCGCGTGGACATGCTGGCAGAGAACTCGAAGGGAGAACTGGTACTCATCGAGGTGCAGAACAACAATGAGTATGCGTATTTCCAGCGTATGCTATTCGGTGCGTCTAAGCTGGTAACGGAATACATTAACCGCGGCGAGGGATATGAGAAGGTGCGAAAGGTGTACAGCGTAAACATCGTGTATTTTTCGTTAGGACATGGGAAGGATTTCGTGTATCACGGGAAGACGGAGTTTGTGGGTATACATAACGGAGACATCCTGGAACTAAGTCCCTTCCAAAAACAGACATTCAAGGTGGACAAGGTGAGCCAGCTCTATCCTGAATATTATATCCTGAAGGTGAACGACTTCAACCGGGTGGCCAAGACACCGCTGGAAGAATGGATTTATTACCTGAACACGGGAAATGTGCCCGAGAATGCGACTGCTCCGGGGCTGGATACGGTGAAGGAGCAACTGAAACTGGACCGCATGAGCCGGGAGGAACTGAAAGCGTATTATAAACATCTGGACAACATCGTGATTCTACGGGATAACATAATGACGGAACGTGCAGAAGGACGTGCAGAAGGACGCGCAGAAGGACGCGCGGAAGGGCGTGCAGAAGGCATAAGGGAAGGTGTGGAGAAAAGCCGGCTGGATATGGCACGCAGCATGAAAACGGACGGTCTGCCCATAGAGACAATTGCCAAATATACCCATCTTTCTGCTGAAGAGATAGAAAAGCTGTAACTCAACCATTAAATTGATTAAGGGTGTGAGTATAAAATAAATATCGGACTGAGTACTATCAAAAGTCTATAAAAAATAAAACGGTAAAAACGAAGGCAATCTTCGCTTTTACCGTTTTTGAACTGACATGGAGAGAATTGGATTGGTACGGACCAGGGACGGACGGAATTTCCTGGTTCCTTTTATTTTGATTACGTCGCTCTTCTTTTTGTGGGGAGTGGCACACAGCATTCTGGATGTATTGAACAAGCATTTCCAGGACACAATGGAGATTACACGCACACGCTCGGCACTGATTCAGGCGGTGGTGTACGGAGGTTATTTTGTGATGGCGCTGCCGGCTGGACGGATTATCCGGCGCTTTGGCTACCGTACGGGGGTGCTGACAGGACTGGTGCTGTATGGCATCGGTGCACTGTTTTTTATCCCGGGCGGGCGGATACAGTCGTTCGAATTTTTCCTGTTGGCGCTGTTCGTCATCGGCTGCGGACTGACGTGTCTGGAAACGGCTTCGAACCCGTATGTGACAGTGCTCGGCGAACCGGAGGGCAGCGAAAGGCGCATCAACCTGGCGCAGTCGTTCAACGGGCTGGGATGGATTTGCGGACCGTTGGCGGGAGGGTTCTTCCTCTTTGCCGGAGGGGGTGACGTAACGACGCCGTATGCGGTATTGGGCACGGTGGTGCTGCTCATTGCGGTGGTCTTCTCGCGGGTGAAGCTGCCGGAAATCAGCCGGGAAGCAGAGGCTCAGGAGGAAAACAGTGGGAAATCGCTGTGGAAGACGGCTTCGTTCATGGCCGGACTGCTGTCGCTCTTCCTGTACGTGGCGGCACAGACGGGTATCAACAGTTTCTTCATCAATTATGCCACAGAGAATGCGGGAGTTTCGGCTCACAAGGCTTCGGTGTGGCTTTCGTTCGGAGGGATGGGACTATTCATGGCCGGACGTATGGGCGGAAGCTGGCTGATGCGCTTCGTAAAAGGGGAAAAGGTGCTGGCGGCTTGTGCAGCGGGAGCTGTGGTGTGCATGGCGGCGGTGATGCTGCTGCCGGGTGAAGTGGGATGGTATTTCCTGCTACTGTGCTTTTTATGTGAATCGATTATGTTTCCCACCATCTTCTCGCTGTCTTTGCGTCAGGCCGGTGCGCGGACCAAGCAGGCTTCTTCTTACCTGATTATGTCGATTGTAGGCGGGGCCATTGCACCTATACTGATGGGATTCATTGCGGACCATGTATCAATGGCGGCGGGCTTCGTCATTCCTCTGATTTGCTTTGTGGAAATCTTAGGATTTTGCCGTGCGCTACAGAAAGCTATAAACCGTGCTACCGGACTGAGAACAATCTAAGCAGACAAATTATTTTTACTCCTGCACGACTTTTCTCCAGATTTTTTCACTTTCTTTGTAGGAAGGAACAGTAACAGTTATATAGAACCTAAACGACTGTAAGATGAAACAACTAAATATTGCAGTAGCGGGAACGGGCTACGTGGGCTTATCCATCGCTACGCTGTTAGCACAACATCACCGGGTAACGGCCGTAGACGTGATTGCGGAGAAGGTGGAGAAAATCAACCGCCGCATCAGTCCGATTCAGGATGAATACATCGAAAAGTACCTGGCGGAAAAGGAACTGGACCTGACGGCTACGCTGGACGGGGCATCGGCTTACCGGAACGCGAATTTTGTGGTGATTGCGGCTCCTACGAACTATGACCCGGTGAAGAATTATTTCGACACGTCGCACGTGGAAGAGGTTATCGACCTGGTGCTGGAGGTGAATCCGGACGCGGTGATGGTAATCAAGAGTACCATCCCGGTGGGGTACTGCCGCAGCCTGTATGTGAAGTATGCGGAGAGGTTCCACTCTACCCCTGCCCTTGCGGGTAAAAAGTTCAACCTGCTGTTCTCGCCGGAGTTTCTGCGGGAAAGCAAGGCGCTGTACGACAACCTCTACCCCAGTCGTATCATCGTGGGCTACCCGAAGCTGATAAAGGGGCGCGACGAGGAGAATGCGGCCATTCAGGCCATTGCCGGCGAGCACCTGAAGGAAAAGGCGCAGGAGTTTGCGGCACTGCTGCAGGAAGGGGCGCTGAAGCCGGACGTGGATACGCTGTTCATGGGACTAAAGGAGGCGGAGGCAGTGAAGCTGTTTGCCAATACGTACCTGGCGCTGCGTGTGAGCTATTTCAACGAGCTGGATACGTATGCGGAGGTGAAGGGACTGGACACGCAGGCCATCATTCAGGGCATCTGTCTGGACCCGCGCATCGGCACGCATTACAACAATCCGTCGTTCGGTTACGGAGGCTACTGTCTGCCTAAGGATACGAAGCAGCTGCTGGCCAACTACCAGGATGTGCCGGAGAACCTGATTCAGGCTATCGTGGAGAGCAACCGCACGCGCAAGGATTTCATTGCCGATCAGGTGCTGAAGAAAGCAGGGTATTATGACTATTATAACCGCGGGGATTTCAGTCCGGAAGCAGAAAAGCAGTGTATCATCGGGGTGTACCGGCTTACCATGAAGTCGAACAGTGACAACTTCCGCCAGAGCAGCATCCAGGGGGTGATGAAGCGTATCAAGGCGAAGGGGGCTACGGTGATTATCTATGAGCCGACACTGGAAGACGGCACCACGTTCTTCGGTTCGAGGGTGGTGAACTGCCTGGAGGATTTCAAGCAGCAGGCGGATGCCATCATTGCTAACCGTTACGATGCCTGCCTGGACGACGTGAAGGAGAAGGTATATACACGCGACATTTTCCGGAGAGACTAAATCAACGAATAAGTAAAGACGTGCTGAGTTAAGAATTAAAAGCGAAATACGAGAATGCGAAAAGAAATGAAAGTGACTTCCGGTTTCCTGAATTTTTTCTTCCGGATTCGTTATAAAGTCTTGATTATTTTCATTTCCTTTGCAGCGTCAACAACATCTATTAATATTTACTTATGAAAAAGTTCAGATTATTTGCTTATGCAGCTTTGGCCATGACGGGATTGAGCATGGTTTCCTGCTCGGAAGAAGACAAAACAGTGTACGCTACTCCAGGTTCTTTTGGGGAGCTCACAATAGACCGCACCACTATTGGTACGCATCAATGGTTTACAATCAGCGGTTCGTATACTCACGGGAAAGATGTAGCGAATGAAGACCTGACTATCTCAATAGACGGTGGACTGCCTTCTACTCTTAAACTGTCTGAGGACAACAAGTTCTCTGTAGAAATGGCAGTTACTAAATCCGGCACACACGAGGTGACAGTCTCGGCTACAAATACAGGTATCTTCCACGACGGAGAGGTACAGCAGAAGGTGGAGAAGTCAATCGACGTGAACGTAGTAGCATCGGACATCAGATGTCATTTCTGGGGAGATTCTCGTGAAACAACAATCGAAAACCTGAAGTATTACACCACATTGAACCAGTCGGATCCAAGCTTCTTGTCAATCACAGAACAGGATATGTACGGTACAGTGAGCTACGCTAAAGAAGTGTCTGCAACTGAATCATTAAGATCCTACGGAAACCGAGTCGTGATGTATAAATTCGATACGAACAATAAACTGAATGCCATACAATACTACTGTATACCTAAGGCCCAACAGATTGAATCTTATATATGGAGTGTGGCAATCCGTATGCTTGAGTTAAAGAATGAATATAATTTTGAACCATATTTTTATTATAACCCGAATGACAACACGACAACAGGAAGCAACCTGACTGCAGAAGAAAAGGCTGCAGCAGATGCATGCCTGGAAAAGCTTAATAGCGGCGCTACGGCAGATTTCGATACGGACGGAAAAGTAGGAAGCCTGATACAGAACAATAAAGTGGCGTTTGCAAGTAAATTTTCTTCGAAAGACGAAAAAACGAAAGGTTTTATAGCAACAAATTATTCAAACAATGAATACCATGTAATGATTCAGTTTGAACCAGCAAACTAAAATCATAATAAACCAATAAAGAATAAAGGATGAAAATGGTTTACGTTTTTCATCCTTTATTCGTATATTTGGCTATTATTTGTTCATTATTAATTCTATGAAAAGATATTGCCAAACACTGGAGCTCTACAACGATAAGGAGCTGATAGAGGCCTACGTGGCGGAACATGCGCACGTGTGGGAGGAGGTGAAAGCGGGTATCCGCGAAGTGGGCATCACGGACATGCAGATTTACATTGACGGAAACCGCCTGTTCATGATCATGGATACCACGGATGACTTTGACATGGAACGGGATTATGCACGGCTGGCTACCCTGCCCCGTCAGGCGGAATGGGAAGCGCACATGGCGAAGTTCCAGAAAGCTGCTCCGGGAGCTACCTCGCAGGAGAAATGGAAGCTGATGACGCGGATTTTTAAGCTGTAATGAGTGAATAATGAAAAATTAAAAACGAGTAAGTGTCATCATTCTTAATTCTTAATTCTTAATTCTTCATTCTTAATTATTAATTATTAATTATTAATTGGATTACATGAAAAAGTTATTGTCATTGCCACCGAATCTGGTGGAGTGTTTTCACGATATTATGCACGCGGACCACAAGGAGTGGTTCTGCACATCGGACCCGGTGGGAAAGAAACTGGGTTCGGGAGGTGGTACGGCCTGGCTGCTGAATGCTTGCCGGGAGGAAGAGGATAAGGATGCCGCACTGGACGACTGGCTGGCACGGGAGAAGCGTATCCTGCTGCATGCAGGGGGACAGAGCCGCCGTCTGCCGGGCTATGCGCCGTCGGGCAAGGTACTGACGCCGATACCGGTGTTCCGCTGGGCACGCGGACAGCGCATCACACAGGACTTGCTGTCGCTGCAGCTGCCGTTGTATGAGGAAATCATGGAACGGGCGCCGGAGGGACTGCGCACGCTGATTGCGAGCGGCGACGTGTACATCCGTGCCACGGAACCGCTGCAGGAGATTCCGGATGTGGACGTGGTGTGCTACGGTTTGTGGGTGGACCCGGAACTGGCGAAGAACCACGGGGTATTCGTGTCGTCGCGGAAGGAACCGGAGAAGCTGGACTTCATGCTGCAGAAGCCGAGCGTGGAGGAAATGGGCCAGCTGATGCAGGATTACCTGTTCCTGATGGACATCGGCATCTGGCTGCTGAGCGACCGCGCCATCGAGCTGATGGTGAAACACTCTACCGACAAGGACGGGGGCGTGAAGTTCTACGACATGTACTCGGAGTTTGGACTGGCATTGGGAGCGCATCCTCGCATCGTGGATGAGGAGCTGAACAGCCTGAAGGTGGCCATCCTGCCGCTGCCGGGCGGTGAGTTCCACCACTACGGTACAAGCCGGGAGATGATTTCGTCGACACTGGCAGTGCAGAACTGCGTGACGGACCAGCGGGCGATTATGCACCACAAGGTGAAACCGCATCCGGCGGTGTTCGTGCAGAATGCGGAGATGGAGTTCACGCTGACGGCAGACAACGCGGAGGTGTGGGTGGAAAACAGCCACGTGGGCAAGAACTGGACACTGCATAGCCGGAACATCATCACGGGGGTACCGCGCAACAACTGGGCGCTGAACGTGCCGGAAGGGGTGTGCATCGACGTGGTGCCGATGGGTGAACGGGAGTTTGCCGCACGTCCGTACGGGTTTAACGATAAATTCAAGGGGAGCCTGAAGGAGGCTTCTACGGCATATCTGGGCCGTCCGGTGACGGAATGGCTGGCGGAAAGAGGTCTGACAGCGGACGAGATTCGGGGCTGTGAGGACTTGCAGTCGGCTGCGATTTTCCCGGTGACGGACTCGATAGAGGATTTGGGCACGGTACTGCAATGGATGACGGACGGTGGACAGGGTGAAGCCGGACGGGCTATCTGGCAGAAGGCACGGAAGGTATCGGCCGACGAGATTTCGGCGTATGCGAACCTGCGACGGCTGTTCGCCCAGCGGGAGGTGTTCCGCAAGGAGAACTGGAGCCTGCTGGCCAAGAACCAGGAACGGAGCGTGTTCTATCAGGTGGACCTTCAGGAGGCAGCGGAAGCGTTTGCCAAAGGGGGCATCGCCCTGCCGGAAGAACTGCCGGAGGGAACTTCCCTGCTGAAGCGTATCAGCGACGCGATGTTCCGCGCAAAGGTGCGCGAGCTGGAAGGGAATCCGGAAGCGAAGGAACTGGAGGCACGGGCGTTTGGCCTGATGCGTCAGGGACTGACCAGCACGATGGATTACCGTCAGCAGCCGAAGTTGTCGGTATATGCAGACCAGATTGTGTGGGGACGCAGCCCGGTGCGTATCGACATTGCAGGGGGATGGACGGATACCCCACCCTACAGCCTGATGGAGGGCGGAAATGTGGTGAACCTGGCCATTGAGCTGAACGGACAACCGCCGCTGCAGGTGTACGTGAAGCCGTCGAAGGAATACCGCATTACGTTGCGCTCGATTGACCTGGGGGCCATGGAGGTGGTGTCTACCTACGAGGAGCTGCAGGATTTCAACAAGGTGGGTTCGCCTTTCTCTATTCCCAAGGCGGCACTGGTACTGGCAGGGTTCCATCCGGATTTCTCCATGGAACGGTTTGCTTCGCTGGAAGCACAGCTGAAGGCGTTCGGCACGGGTATTGAAGTGACCTTGCTGTCGGCTATTCCGGCGGGCTCGGGACTGGGTACCAGCTCTATCCTGGCGGCTACGGTATTAGGGGCGCTGAATGATTTCTGCGGCCTGAACTGGGACAAGCAGGGCATCGGCAGCCGTACACTGGTATTGGAACAGTTGCTCACTACGGGAGGCGGCTGGCAGGATCAGTACGGAGGTGTGCTGCACGGGGTGAAGCTGCTGCAGACGCAACCGGGATGGCACCAGGAGCCGAAGGTGCGCTGGTTGCCAGACTATCTGTTCACGAGCGATGAGTACCGCAAGTGCCATCTGCTGTATTACACGGGCATTACGCGCACGGCCAAGGGTATCCTGGCGGAGATTGTGAAAGGGATGTTCCTGAACTCGAACCGTCACCTGTACCTGCTGGAACAGATGAAGGGGCACGCCATGGATATGTACGACGCCATCCTGCGGAATGACTTTGAGGAAACGGGACGCCTGATACGGAAGACATGGAAGCAGAACCAGTTGCTGGATGAGGGTACGAATCCGGCTGCGGTACAGGCTTTGACGGAGCGGATTGACGACCTCTGCTTAGGATATAAGTTGCCGGGGGCCGGGGGCGGCGGTTACCTGTACATGGTGGCCAAGGATCCGGATGCAGCAGTGCGTATCCGCCGGATTCTGACGGAGGAACGTCCGAACGAACGGGCACGTTTCGTGGAGATGAGCTTATCGAAGAAGGGACTGGAAATTAGCAGAAGCTAAGTTTCAGGAGAGTTATTCTGACTTTTTTATGTCAGATAATACGAAGAATGAGGTAGAAACGATATTTTCTAGCGGGAAATATGGGTTTTACCTCATTCTTTTCTACCTTTGCGTAGAATTTATTCTGAATACATCATTAGCATGAATTTATCGAAATCAATCTTACTTCTTTTTTTGGCGACTCCTGCCCTGGCGCAAGAGAGTGCGCAGGAGTTGCAATATCGGGTGGAAGCAGCGGCTACTGCCTCTTCGGGCACGTATGCCCCACTCTGGCTGACAGCCAACCGCTTTGGTATGGGAAGCGAAAAGCCGAACAGCGGCTACCTGAGAGCAGGTATCGACTGGCATAAACCGTTAAAGCGAGGATGGCGCATTGATGCCGGACTGGACCTGGCAGGAGGAGTGAAACAGGCATCGGACTTCTGGGTGCAGCAGGCGTATGCGGACATTTCCTGGAAGATGCTGACACTTAGTATCGGGAGCAAGGAACGGATGGGTTTTCCGTTGGAGAAGAATAGTGAACTGACCAGCGGATGGATGGCGGAAGGACCGAACATGCGACCGATTCCGCAAATAAGGGCTGAAATCAAGAACTTTCTGGCGATACCGGGCACCCGGAACTGGCTGGCTTTTAAAGGCCACCTGGCATACGGAATATTTACGGACGGAAACTGGCAGGAGGATTTTTGCGGAGTAAACCAAGCGTTTGCCAAGAAAGTGATGTATCACAGCAAGTCGCTGATGTTCCGGTTGGGCAACAAGGAAAAGCTGCCCCTGGAATTTGAATTCGGCCTGTTCATGGCGACCCAGTTTGGAGGCGACCAATACAGGAAGCAGGCTGACGGTTCATCGAAGCAGACCATTGATATGCCCGACGGCCTGAAATCTTACTGGCATGCCTTGTTCCCCACTGCTGGCGGAGAGGATACGCCGGAAGGAGAACAGGTGAACGTGGAGGGCAACATGCTGGGAAGCTGGAACTTTGCCCTGAACTATTACTTCGGCGACTGGAAGGTAAGAGCCACACTGGACCATTATTTTGAGGACCACTCGCAGATGTTCTGGGAGTACGGTCGCTGGAAGGACGGACAGTTGGGCATCGAAGTGTATCTGCCGAAGAACAAATGGGTGTCGGCCGTGTTATGGGAAGGCATCAGCACAAAGGATGCGTCGGGACCTATCTTGTACGACGGTTTCTGGGGTTCGTTCTCGGACTTGCAGATGAGCGGTGGAGATGATTATTACAACCACTATATTTACCAGGCATGGCAGCACTACGGACAAGGCATCGGCCATCCGCTGATAGCAGGGCCTGCCTATAATGAGGACGGAACCATCCGCTTCAGAAGCAACCGTATGAAGGCACAGCATGTGGGTATCTCGGGCAATCCGTCGGAAGAATGGGAATGGAGAGTCATGGCATCGTATGCCCGCCACTGGGGTACGTATGCTCATCCGCTGGACAAGATGCGGAAGCAGTTCAGCAGCATGGCAGAGGTGACTTACCTGCCCCAATGGGCCAAGGGATGGAGCCTGAGCGCTGCCTTGGGACTGGACAGAGGAAATTATCTGGGAAACAGCACAGGTGGCATGATTACACTTAGAAAAACGGGAGGATTTGGAAAATGAAGAAATGGATTTATACAATCATTGCCGTAACAGGAATGGCGTTGGGGAGTGCCGGATGCAAGAAGGCACCCATCAACAGTGACGTGGAAGGGCTCTGGATACTGGAACGGTTTACCGTGGCAGAAACGGATGAGACCGTGGAGTGCGAACGGCTGTACTACAGCATTACGCGCATGGTGACGGAGGTGGCCGAAAAGGATGGCTCAAAGGGATACGGAGCTTACATAGGGCGTACGGAATACTGGAACGATGAAACGCAGTTAGTGGTAAAGGATTTCAAGGTACGCCAGTCTACCGGCGACAGCGGACAGAATGCACCGGTAGAGAAACTGAAGCACTTCGGCATCAACAACCAGCAGGAAACGGTGTTCGACATTGTGAAGTGTGACGGAAAAGAGATGATACTAAAATCGGATTACGCACGGTTGGAATTAAAGAAATTCTAAAACTTTTTTTCAGAAATCAGGGATGAGAGTTGGAAAAAGAAAGGAAATCCCTTAATTTACGCATTCCAACCTTAAATTATTTAAATGATATGAAAACAAAGTATGATACATACAATGAATGGGTAAGCTTATTCATTACAAGTTGCGAGACTGTACTGGCCGGAGGACTATTTTATGCACTGTTCATGCTGATTAAGGATACGCCATGGAAGCAGATTCTGAATGTACCGCATTATCAGGTATTGCTTACGGTAATGTTATGTTACTTCATCGCTTCCATGCAAGTGGGAGTCATACTCTACAGAAGAAAGGTGTATGCTTATCAGATTATGGGGAAGATAAGTAAAACGATACTGCTCTTCGGAATACTCGCAGGAGTAGTTCTGGAAGTGGGAAAATTCATGGATGTCTGGTCTTACTTCTATCTGGCTTATCTGACCTCCTTATTCCTATGCATTACCATTTTCCGTATCTTCCTGCGCAAGATGCTGAAGCAATACCGCTCGAAAGGAGGAAACTTACGTTTTGTAATATTGGTGGGAAGCGGAGAAAACAACCTGGAACTGTATCATGAACTGACAGACCACAGCTGGGCGGGATTCAGGGTGAACGGCTACTTTGACCATGAACCTAATCCGAATTTTCCTCCTGAATGTCCTTACTTAGGGAAACCTACCGAGGTAATAAAGTATTTGGAAAAGAGTGGAAACACGCACTACCTGTTCTGCTGTCTTCCTTCGAAAGATCATGAAATAATACGTCCGCTGATTGATTATTGTGAGAATCACTTAGTGCATTTCTACAGTGTGCCGAACGTACGCACTTACCTGCACAAGCGTATGTATTTCAACATGATGGGAAGCGTGCCTTACCTGAGTCTGCGTGAGGACCCGCTGAGCCGCACCGGAAACCGGATTCTGAAACGGACATTCGATATCGTATTCTCGCTGGCATTCCTGTGTACGCTCTTCCCGATTATCCTGCTCATAGTGACCATCATTACCAAGCTTACCATGCCTGGACCGATATTCTTCAGGCAGAAACGCAACGGACAGAACGATAAGGAATTCTATTGCTACAAGTTCCGGAGCATGAAGGTGAACGCACAGGCGGATTCACTGCAGGCTACAAAGGATGACCCGCGCAAGACTCGCTGGGGAAACATCATGCGAAAAACGAGTATCGACGAACTGCCGCAGTTTATCAATGTGCTGTTAGGCGACATGAGCGTGGTGGGGCCCCGACCGCACATGCTGAAGCATACGGAAGAGTATTCGAAACTGATTAACAAGTATATGGTGAGACATTTCGTGAAACCGGGTATCACGGGATGGAGCCAGGTGACGGGCTACCGCGGGGAAACCAAGGAGCTGAAAGATATGGAAGGACGTATTCGCGGAGATATCTGGTACATTGAGCTCTGGAGCTTCGGCCTGGATTTGTTCATCATCTACAAGACGGTGGCCAACGCCATACATGGAGAGAAAAACGCGTATTAAGCCGCGCTGAAAGATACATACCAACGAAAAAGAAGCTGTTTCACACACGGAGCATTCCGACAGTGAAACAGCTTCTTTTATTGTATCCCTTTTGAGGGAGAATTATTCTACGTAGAGCACCAGTCCCTTGAGATATTCGCCTTCCGGATGGTAGATGTTGACCGGATGGTCGCCCGGCTGGGTGAGCTGGTGAAGGATGCGCACGCTGCGTCCGCTCTGTGCAGCGGCGGTAAACACGGCGTTACGGAAGTCCTGCTTGTTCACCACCTGCGAGCAGGAGAAGGTAAAGAGAATGCCGCCCGGACGTATCTTTTCGAAAGCCTTGGCATTAAGCTTGGTGTAACCGCGAAGAGCATTGCGCAGGGCATCGCGGTGCTTGGCAAAGGCCGGCGGGTCGAGAATAATCAGGTCGTACTGGTCGCCCATGCGGTCGAGGAACTTAAAAGCATCTTCTGCAAAGGCCTGGTGACGGGTATCGCCGGGGAAATTGAGGGATACGTTCTCGTTGGTCAGGTCGATGGCCTTGGCAGAGCTGTCTACCGAGTGAACGAGGTTGGCCCCTCCCCTCATGGCATAGAACGAGAAGCCGCCGGTGTAGCAGAACATATTGAGCACGTTACGGCCCTTGGCATAGCGTTCCAGCAGGGCACGGTTCTCACGCTGGTCGACGAAGAAACCGGTCTTCTGTCCCTTGAGCCAGTCTACGTGGAACTTCAGTCCGTTCTCCATGGCCACGTTCTCCGGACTTCCGCCTTTGAGGAAGCCGTTTTCGGTAGCCAGCAGGTCGGCCTTGAAGGGCAGCGTGGTTTCTGATTTATAATAGATGTGCTGGATGACGTCGCCCATCACTTCTTCAAGGGCTTCGGCCACCGCCATACGGTCAAGGTGCATGCCGGCAGAGTGTGCCTGCATGACGGCGGTATGGTCGTACACGTCGATAATCAGTCCGGGCAGGTTATCGCCCTCGCCGTGTACCAGACGGTAGGTGTTGTTCTGAGGATTGCCCAGCACGCCCAAGGCACAGCGGAGGTCTTTGGCCACCTGCAGGCGGCGTACCCAGAACGCATGGTCGATGGGTTCCTGACGGAAGGAAAGCACACGCACGGCGATGCTTCCAATCTGGAAATGTCCGCAGGCAATGAATTCTTTCTTGGAGGTGTAGACATCTACTACTTCACCTTCTTCCGGCTCTCCTTCCACACGGGCGATGGCTCCGGAAAAAACCCAGGGATGGAAACGCTTGAGCGATTCTTCCTTTCCGGGTTTGAGAAATACTTTCTTATAGCTCATTTGTATGGTTTAAGTGATTAATCTTCGAGAATGTTTTCAGGAGCTTCCGTGCGTATCACGCGGTACTTGCCCGAAAGGCGAAGTTCTTCCAGGTATTGATAAATACGCACGCAGGCCCAGGCATCGGTGGCGGCATATAGCTGCTGTGCCTCGGTCAGGGTGTCGGCCTCCCAGTTGGACAAGCGCTGGCTCTTGGAAATCTTTTCCTGAAAGAGGAGGGCATAGATTTTCTGCAGGCTCTTTTCTTCAATGCCGAAAGAGGCCACGTAGTCCTGCAGCTCCACCCAGTTGCCCATGCGCGGGTCTTTCTGGTTGCGGCGGCGCAGCATGGCGAAATCGTCTTTCAGCGACAGGCCGATTTTTGAGCACATCGTTCTGAAGGAACTCTTCCAGGAAGTCCGGCAGCCCGAGGTGGTTCAGGCGGAACAGGAAGCAGGTGTCATAAGTAGAGACCTGCAAGAGGGCCACCTTGTTGACGGCTCCCTTCCGGAATGAAGGGCGTGTTTCGGTGTCCACCCCCACCAGTACATGGGTATTGAGGTAATCGATGGCCTTGCGGGCCTCGGCCTCGGTGTAAATCACGAAGATGCGACCGGGGAAAGAGACTTTGGGTAACTCCGCAACGATTTTCTTATCTATTTTACTCTGTAGTTCTACCATTCAGTTTACGGGTTTAGGGTTATTCGTCGTCGCCCATGTCAAGGCCTTCGTAGAGTTCTTCTTCGGTGCAGTTGTCTTCGTAGAGTGCGGAATCTTCCTCTTCCTGACTGCTGTGTGAAAGCTGGCGGTACTTCACGTCGTGAAGGGCACGCATCACATTGACCAGGCGCTGTCCCCAGAACTCGGCAAAGAGTTCACGGCAGATGGCTAAGGAGTCGTTCATGGTGTGCTCCAGGCCCAACTGGAACACGCAGATGAAATCCTTGATGGGCTGGTAAATGTCGGCCAGGCTTTCGGAAATGTTCTGATGAATGGGGGTATCACTATAGGCCATGTCATCGAGGAACACCTCGAGGTAGTCATCGTATTCGCCCAAGAGAGAGGCGATGGAGCCGCGAAGCACTTCGTAATCGGTCTCGGTCACGAAGGTTTCCGGGTCGGCATCTTCCATCCGCTCACAAGCAGGAAGCAACGAAGCCTTCAGGTATAAAAGGGGAAGGAGTTTCAGAGATTTGTCGACGAAATCCCGACAACGCATATCGGACACACGATCCATAAATCCACAGAACTCGGCAGCCACTGTCACGAACTCGACTGCATTTTTATCGAATATTACTTGAGAGTTTTTTTCTTCCATAATTCATGCTAATTGACGTGCAAAGGTACAAAAAAAATTTCTCAGTTTTAGTTTTATTCGTACATTTGCATGTATGTTTAGTTAATTCGAATCATCATGCAAACAAAAAAAAACAGATACAAGCAAAAGTGAAAAAGCGGCTGCCATGGCCGGAAAAACATGGACTATCCTGAAAAGTGAGACTACCGCGTTCGTCATCGGACTGCTCTGCGTCATCTTCGGCGTGTACTTGCTGCTGGCTTTCAGCTCGTTCTTCTTTACGGGAGGAAACGACCAGAGCATTCTGTCGCATCCCAACCCGTCGGAGCTGCTGGAAACGGGCAACCGCATACAGAACTATGCCGGAGCACGGGGAGCGCAGCTGGCGCAGTTCCTGATTAACGACTGCTTCGGGTTTTCGGCTTACTGTATCATTATCTTTTTAGTGGTGGCCGGTATGAAGCTGATGAAGGCGTACGAGTTCCGCATCCGTTACTGGTTCTTAGGCTGTGCCACGGTGATGGTATGGCTCTCTGTAACCTTAGGATTTGCATTCGGAGGACTGTTAGAGAATTCTTATATTTATCCGGGGGGACTGCACGGCTACAACGTGAGCCTGTGGATTCGCTCGCAAATCGGTACACCGGGATTGATTCTGGTCCTGCTGGCTACGGCCATATTGTTCGGCGTGGCATTGACCCGACAGACCATGGGCGTGGTGAGAAAGGCGCTGCATCCGCAAAAAGGCAATAACGCAGCCATGGCAGAGGAGGTAACTCCCCAGCCGGAACCGATTTACCGGAAGCCAGTAGTGGACGAACCGGAAGTGACCGCCGCGGAGGATGAATCGGAGAAGAAGGAAAAGAAAGAAAGTTTCTGGAAGAGCTGGACGCACCGGAAACCGAAACAGAAGAAAGAGGAGGAAGAGACTCCGAAGGAAGAACCGGAGAAAGCGACTGAACCCGTCAAGGAGGAACCGGAAAAGGTGGTCGTGAAAGAGGAACCAGCACCGGAGCGCGTCATCGACCTGCCCATTGATACCGAGGAAGAGGATGACAGGAAGCACCCTTTTGAGGTGAAGCCGGCCCTGGAGGAAGACTTCGAAAAGGAAGAAGAGGAGCCGGCATTTGAGGTCAGCAACGATACCAAGGAAGAGGATCAGGCTTACCGTGGAGACGTGTCGCAGCCGTACAACCCGCGCCTGGACCTGGAGTTTTACCGCTTCCCTACCCTCGACCTGCTGAATACGTATCAGAACGACGATCCGGACATCGATATGGAGGAACAGAATGCCAACAAGAACCGCATCATCAAGGTGCTGCGCAGCTTCGGCATTGAAATCAGTTCCATCAAGGCCAGTGTGGGTCCGACCATTACCTTATATGAAATTACGCCGGCAGAAGGGGTACGTATCTCGAAAATCCGTAACCTGGAGGACGACATCGCCCTGAGTCTTTCGGCACTGGGTATCCGTATCATCGCACCGATTCCGGGCAAGGGTACCATCGGTATTGAGGTGCCGAACGCGAACCCGCACATCGTGCCCATGAGTTCCATCCTGACCAGCAAGAAGTTCCAGGAAACGACCTTCGACTTGCCGGTGGCACTCGGAAAGACCATTACCAACGAGGTGTTCATGGTGGATCTGGCCAAGGCGCCCCACATGCTGGTGGCCGGTGCAACAGGTCAAGGTAAGTCAGTGGGACTGAATGCCATCGTGACTTCCCTGCTCTACAAGAAGCACCCCAGTGAACTGAAGTTCGTCATCATCGACCCGAAGAAAGTGGAATTTGCCATCTATGCGCCGATTGAGCGCCACTTCCTGGCCAAGTTGCCCGATGGAGAGGATGCCATCATCACCGACGTGACGAAGGTTGTACAGACACTGAACTCGCTGTGTGTGGAAATGGACAACCGTTACAAGCTCCTGCAGAACGCGGGATGCCGTAACATCAAGGAATATAACGCGAAGTTTATCAACCGCCAGCTGAATCCGGAGAACGGTCACCGCTTCCTGCCTTACATCGTCATCATCATTGATGAGTTCGGCGACCTGATTATGACAGCCGGCAAGGAGGTGGAACTGCCTATCTGCCGTATCGCCCAGCTGGCCCGTGCGGTGGGTATCCACGCCATCATCGCTACCCAGCGTCCGACTACGAACATCATTACGGGTACCATCAAGGCCAACTTCCCGGCACGTGTGGCTTTCCGTGTGGCTTCCATGATGGACTCACGTACCATTCTGGACCGTCCGGGTGCACAGCAGCTCATCGGTAAGGGTGACATGCTCTACCTGCAAGGAAACGACCCGGTGCGCGTGCAGTGTGCGTTTGTCGATACGCCGGAAGTGGAACGCATCGCGGAATTCATCGGCAAGCAGCAGGGTTATCCTACGGCCTTCATGCTGCCGGAATACGTGGATGAGAATGCAGAACCCAGCAGTGCAGCCGACGTGGACATGAACCGTCTGGACCCGCTCTTTGAAGAAGCGGCCCGTCTGGTCATCTACCACCAGCAGGGTTCTACTTCGCTGATTCAGCGTAAATTCTCCATCGGCTACAACCGTGCGGGACGCATCATGGACCAGCTGGAAAAGGCGGGTATCGTAGGTCCGGCCAACGGTAGCAAGGCGCGCGACGTGCTTTGCCTGGATGAAAACGATTTACAAATGAGAATGAGCAGCCTGAAGGATTAAACGGGCTGCCCTCTAACCCCTAAAAACGATTGTGACAGGTATGAAAAAGATTTTTCTTCTCGTCCTGCTGATGGGAGTCGCCTTGTGTCAGGCTGTGGCTCAACAGGACGCAAAAGCTGAACGCATATTGAACCAGATGGCAGACAACTACCGGAAAGCCGGCGGCATCAGTCTGACTTTTGGAGGTACACAACACGGAAAGCTGTTGCTGAAAGGCGACAAGTTCTGCCTGGAGAGCGGAGGCATCAAGACCTGGTTCGACGGAAAGACGCAGTGGAGCTACGTGGAGCAGAATGAAGAGGTGAACGTGTCATCCCCCACCCCGGAAGAAATACAGAGCGTCAATCCGTATGCGCTGCTGACAGCCTACCAAAAAAGGGCTTCAACTACCGCTACGTGGGCGAAAAGACCCGTCAGGGAAAGCGGGGACATGAAATCATCCTGACCCCGAAGACCTCGCAGGACATTAAAAGCATCACACTGAACGTGAAAGAAAACAGCTCCCCCGTGTACATTGCCATCCAGCTGCAGAACGGAGAGAAACAAGAGTTTCAGATTTCGTCGTACCGCACGGGAGTGAATCTGCCCGACGCGGTGTTCCGTTTCGACAAGAGCAAGTATCCGGGAGCGGAAATCATTGATTTACGATGACATCATCCGATGTATCGAGAATAGAACTTTGAGCTAAGTAAGAGGGGGTTTCGGCATAGATATACATGACGCTGCCCCCTTTTATCGCATCTATAATGGGGCGCGACACGGAAGTGGGCAGTGCCGGACATCCGAAGCTCCGTCCCAACCGTCCGCCACGACTGGCCACGGAGGGGTCTGCATAGGCGGCCCCGTGCACCACAATGGCACGTTCACGGGCCCGGTCGTTAATCCCTTTCTCCAGTCCGTCGAGAATGAGCGAATAGCCGTTTCGTCCCTGATAGGTTGAAGCCGTCAGGTAAAAGCCCAGTGAGCTCTTGTAGGAGCCGTATTCGTTGGAAAAAGAGGTAGCATAGTTTCCACCGCTGTTCTTGCCGTGCGACACTACCGAAGAATACAGCATCCGGCGATGCTTCATGTCGAACACGTACAGGCGCTTTTCCGTAGAAGGCTTGGAAAAGTCAATCAGGGTCAGTACATCGCGCTTGCGGTTCTTGATGCGGTTATATCCCGTCACCGCCTGCTTGAAGGCCCGCCAGTTGACCACTCCCTCCAGCTGCATGGAATGGTAGAGCGACACGACCTCATCGGCCGCCTTGACCGCTGCTACAGGGGATTCAGTAGGAACAGACTCTCCTTCCGCCGTGAAATACGCACAGGGGAAAGACAGGAACATGGCAGAAAGAAAAAATTTGATGATATGATTTTGCATGACTTTTTACGACCTGAAAAATATTCGGCCGCAAAGTTACGGATTTTCTGCCCTTCTTCTTCCGTAAAGAGAGTTAATTTTATAGAAATCACTCGATTACAATCACCAGTGACCGTTCTGTCGGTGCCCAGTCGTACACAAACTTGGCATGCGAGGTGGCATTCCGCACACACATGTGCGAACGGGGCGTGGTGCCCAACGACCAGCTGTATTCAATCATCGCCGTGCGAGGCACGTTGACCGGCACCCCGTGAATATAGGCTCCGTTGGTGAAGCGGCTGGCATACGGCGCATAACCTCCGGTGGCCGCAGAACCGTCTTTCAGGAACACCATACGCGACTTTTTCTGCTGCACCACAAACATGCCGAGCGGCGTTTCCTGCGCATACGGCGGACGGTGCATGCCCGTAGTGGCCGGATTCATGCTGCGGATGGCCCAGGTACCTTCTTCCAGACGTTCCAGGGTGGCAATGTTCTGGTCGCCCCGGTCCACTACTACCACGTGGTTAAACTGCGTGCTGTCGGACAACAGTTTGACGTAGCGGCGCGGCACCCACCATTCTCCCTCGATGGAGACCGGTGACACGCGATAGAAGCTGCCCGTCTCGCCCAGGAAAGACACCAGCGCCCCGTCGCGTCCGTAGCGTTCGGGCACCAGCGTATCCGAAGGAAGATACAGCGGCACCGACTGATAACGCTCCACTCCCAGCGTATCGGCAATGCGCCGGTACACATTCTGCGTGTATTTCCGCACCAGCGGAGCTTCACGGTTCACATTCTTGTAATTCTGGAATATCGCCCAGCGGTTGGCATCGTACTGAAGATTCTCGATAAAAGCCAGGCATTTGCGTATGGCATCCCATTTGAATGAACGGACGGTGTCCTGATACGGATACTCATCCTTCAAGGTGTATTTGTCAAAAAGAAGTTCCTTCGCCAAGATGATGTCGGCAGCGGTCAGCGGTTTACGCTCAAACGGCAGAATCTCTTCCACCTCCATGCTGTCGGGAGATGCCGTCTCCGACACGATGGGTTGCGACATCGGTTGTTCCACCCCACGGCCTGCTTCCTCCCGGCAACCGCAAGGGAGACACAAGAAGCATATTAAGCCTGTCAGTCGTTTCATAATGAAGGGTTATAAGGTTGGAACAAAGATAATAATTTTTACTAAAAAACCGCAGGAAAATGCAAAAAAATCAGCGACTTTCTGTAAAGAAAGCACGACTTCCGGCACTTTCTCCAATTACTCGTCCAGGATACGGGCCGTCTCCACTTTTTCCAGTCGCGCACGCAGCTTTCCCATCATCGACTTGCGGATGCGCAGACGCATCAGGCAGTCCATGTCGTACGACTGTTCCAGTATCTCGGGCGACTCTTCCTTGACGATGCGCATGATGTCGTTCATGAAGGGATATTCGAACGCCACGGCCACGTCTTCGTCCACCGTCTTCTCGATGACCGGGGCTTCATCCAGTGCCAGCGAAGCCGCCATGCGGTAGGCCACAATCAGACCGCTCGTCCCCAGTTTAATACCGCCGAAATAACGCACCACGATGACCAGCACATCGGTCAGCTCGCGCGAGTTAATCTGCCCGAGGATGGGCTTTCCGGCCGTGCCCGAAGGCTCTCCGTTGTCGTTGGCCCGGAAATCCTTCCGTTCCGCGCCCAGCATATAGGCATAACACACGTGGCGGGCATCGTAATATTTCTTCTGGTACTCTTCCAGAAGGGACTTCACTTCGGAGAGCGTACGCACCGGCAGCGCAATGGCAATGAACTTGCTGCGCTTCTCGGTATAGATGGCTTCCGCGCTTTCCTGAATGGTCTTATAGGTATCTTCTTGCATCGTTTTTCTTCTTTCAGGTGGCAAATTTAATGATTTTTCTCGCATTTTTAAAACCGGAAAGCGTATCTTTGCTCCTGCATTAATCCCTTAAGAAGCTAATGGCATGAAAAATTACAAAAACTAACCTACATGTATGGGACTGGTTGCCGTGGCTGCACCTCATGCACAAGCTGCAACGCCCGATTCTGAAAAAACCCAAACATCTTGTTCATTCTCTGCGATGACATGGGATACGGCGACCTGGGATGCTACGGTCAGCCTTTCATCCAGACACCCTGCATCGACCAGATGGCACAGGAGGGCATGCGATTTACGCAGGCATACGCCGGAAGCCCCGTCAGTGCCCCGTCGCGCGCCACCATCATGACCGGACAGCACAGCGGACACGGACACGTGAGAGGCAACAAGGAGTACTGGCTGGGCGAGGTGTGGTACGGACAGAACAAGGAGTATGCCGTGACCGGACAGGAGCCGTATGACCCGCAACATATCATCCTGCCGGAAATCATGAAGAAGAACGGCTATACCACCGGCATGTTCGGTAAATGGGCCGGCGGCTACGAGGGTTCGACCTCTACTCCCGACAAGCGGGGCGTGGACGAATACTTCGGCTACATGTGCCAGTTTCAGGCGCACCTCTACTACCCGAACTTCCTGAACTCCTACAGTCGTGCCGCAGGCGATACGGCCGTCAGCCGTGTGGTTCTGGAAGACAACATCCGCTACCCGATGAGCGGCGACGACTATTTCAAGCGTACGCAGTATTCGGCCGACCTGATTCACCAGAAGGCACTGGAATGGCTCGACAAGCAGGACGGCAAACAGCCTTTCTACGGTTTCCTGACGTACACCCTGCCGCATGCCGAACTGGTACAGCCCAACGACTCTATCCTGAAGAAATACAAGAAACAGTTCTTTCATGACAAGACCTGGGGCGGAGATGCAGGTTCCCGTTACAACGAGAGCGTGCATACACATGCCCAGTTTGCCGGCATGATCAGCCGACTGGATGCCTACGTGGGCGAAATCCTGGCCAAGCTGAAAGAAAAAGGACTCGACGAGAATACCATCGTCATCTTCAGCAGTGACAACGGTCCTCACGAAGAAGGCGGTGCCGACCCGACATTCTTCGGACGCGACGGCAAGCTGCGCGGCCTGAAGCGCCAGTGCTACGAAGGAGGTATCCGTATCCCGTTCATCGTGCGCTGGCCAGGAAAAGTAAAAGCGGGTGTGGTGAACGACCATCAGCTGGCTTTCTACGACATCATGCCGACCTTCTGCGAACTGGTGGGCGACAAGCGCTTCCCCAAGAAGTACCTGAACAAGAAACTGGAAGGTGACTGCTTCGACGGCATCTCTTTCGCTCCTACCCTGTTGGGAAATGACGAGGCACAGAAGGCACACGACTTCCTCTACTGGGAGTTCCACGAAACCGACCAGATTGGTCTCCGCATGGGCGACTGGAAGATGGTGGTAAAGAAGGGGGTTCCTCACCTCTACAACCTGGCAGAAGACATCCACGAAGACCACGACGTGGCTGCCCAGCATCCGGACCTCGTGAACCAGATGAAGCAGGTAATTCTGCGCGAACACCGCCCGAATGACCTCTTCCCCATAACCTTACCGAAATAAGATATTTCACTGGAAAAACGCACTTACGTTTCGAACCAAACGCACTTGCGTTCCAACTCAAACGCCAAAGAGTTTTAGACAAAACGCACTTACGTTTTACATTAAACGCAAGTGCGTTTTCTTTTCAGCTTGCTTCCTGCCGTCCGTTCCGCAAGTATATCCACACAAAAAAGGCCCTCCCAAATGCAACTTTGAGAAGGCCCTGTATCGTTCAGAAGAAAAGTCTTATTCCAGTTTGTGAATCACCAGTCCCGAACGCAGTTTCGGTTCAAACCACGTGGTTTTCGGCGGCATGATGTTGCCCGTATCGGCAATGTCCATCAGCTGCTTCATGGAAACCGGATAGAGTGCCAGCGCCATCTTCATTTCGCCGCTGTCCACCCGTTTCTTCAGTTCACCCAGTCCGCGAATACCGCCCACGAAGTCGATACGCTTGTCCGAGCGCAGGTCCTTGATGCCGAGAATCTCGTTCAGAATCAGGTTGGAAGAAATCGTGACATCCAGTACCCCAATCGGGTCGTTATCGTCGTAAGTGCCCGGTTTGGCCGTCAGACTGTACCATTTGCCCTCCAGGTAAAGCGAGAAGTTGTGCAAGGCTGCCGGCCTGTAGATGTCCGTACCCTTTTCTTCCACTACGAAGTTCTTCTTCAGCGCTTCCAGGAACGCCTGCGGAGTCAGTCCGTTCAAATCCTTCACCACCCGGTTGTAGTCGATGATAGTAAGCTGCTCGGCCGGGAAACATACCGCCATGAAGTAGTTGTATTCCTCGTCGCCCCGATGGTTCGGATTCTGAGCCGCCTTTTCAGCACCCACCAGTGCCGCTGCCGCACTACGGTGATGACCGTCGGCAATGTAAAGTGAAGGCATTTCCTTGAACGCCTCTGTCACTGCCTCAATGTCCTTGTCGTCGTCAATCACCCAGAACTGATGGCCGAAGCCGTCATCCGGTGCCACAAAGTCATACACCGGCTTCTGAGCCGTATATTTCGCCACTACGGCATCCAGCGTCTTGTTTTCCGGATAAGCAAAGAACACCGGTTCGATGTTCGCATTGTTCACCCGTACATGCTTCATGCGGTCCTCCTCCTTGTCACGGCGCGTCAGCTCATGCTTCTTGATCACCCCGTTCATGTAGTCGGGCACGTAAGCTCCTACCACCAGTCCATACTGCGTCTTGCCGTTCATGGTCTGGGCATAAATATAATAACACGGTTTGTCGTCCTGCACCAGCCAGCCCTTTTCCTGGAACATCCGGAAATTCGCTACCGCCTTGTCGTACACACGCGGGTCGTGCTCATCCGTACCCTCCGGAAAGTCAATCTCCGGCTTGATGATGTGATACAAAGATTTCTCGTTGCCTTTCGCCTCTTCGCGGGCCTCAGCCGAGTTTAACACGTCGTAAGGGCGGGAAGCCACCTGCTCCACCAAGTCCTGCGGCGGACGAACGCCCTTGAAAGGTTTAACTATTGCCATAATGCTTGAAATTTCGTTTGAAAAATAACACTAACGTACACAGCGCATAAATGAAACACATCAGTGCCATGCCGCACAGGAATCCTTTCCAAAAATCATCCAGAAACGACCTGCACAAAGAATTCACCAGCAGCAAGGAAGATCCGAGCCCCAACGGAATCAGCGAATGCCGTTCGTATACAGTCAGTTTCATTTATGCGCAAATTAAAGAGTTATTTCTTGTTTACACGGAATTTCTCACAACCATCTTTCAGGAAGCCCACAATCTGACGGGCCGCTGCGATGCCGGCATTGATATTTGCCTCAGCCGTCTGTGCACCCATCTTCTTCGGAGTAGAGAAATAACGTCCCGGGAAATGATCGGCAAACTCATCGTGATGAGCCGGCATGATGTCGGTCACATACTTCAAGTCCGGACGGTCATTCATCAGGCGAAGCAGATCTGCCTCGTTAATCACCTCCTTACGGGCAGTATTCACCAGCAAACCGTTTTTCGGCATACGGTTCACCAAATCATAATCAATGGAGTTCTTGGTTTCGGCAGTAGCCGGAATGTGCAATGACACCACGTTGCAGGTAGCATACAGTTCTTCTGCAGAATCCACCGGTTTCACGCCGTCGGCCACCATGGCTTCCTTCGGACAATACGCATCGTAGGCATAAATGTCCATACCGATGCCCTTTGCGATACGAGCCACATTGCGTCCCACGTTACCGTATGCATGGATACCCAGTTTCTTGCCCATCAGTTCCGTACCCGATTTGCCGTCGTAGAAATTACGAACCGCCATAATCATCATACCGAAAGCCAGTTCGGCCACCGCATTCGAGTTCTGTCCCGGCGTATTCATCACGCAAACCCCGTGAGCCGTAGCTGCCTCCAGGTCCACATTGTCATATCCCGCACCGGCACGTACCACGATTTTCAGTTCCTTTGCCGCATCCAGCACTTCCTTGTCAATGATGTCACTTCGGATAATCACTGCATTCGCATCCTTCACCGCATCGAGCAACTGCTGTTTTTCTGTATATTTCTCCAGCAAAGCCAGTTCATAGCCCGCAGCTTCTATCTCTTTCCGAATACCGTCGATAGCTACTTTAGCAAACGGTTTCTCTGTCGCAACCAATACTTTCATAATACTTGATTTTAAAAAGAAAACAAGGACGTGTTATCGAAATTCCACGCCCTTATCTTCGGGTATAACAACAATTAATGCATTTTCTCAAATTCCTGCATGCAGTCAATCAGTGCCTGCACACTTTCTACCGGCATGGCATTGTAGCAAGAAGCACGGAAACCACCCACAGAACGGTGACCCTTGATGCCCACCATACCTTTTTCGGTAGCGAACTTCAGGAAGTCGGCTTCCAGGTCCTTGTATTCATCGGCCATGACGAAACAGATGTTCATGTAAGAACGGTCTTCCTTGGCTGTTACGGTGCCACGGAACAACTTATTGCGGTCAATTTCGGCATACAGCATGTCGGCACGCTGTTTGGCACGGCGCTGCATTTCTTCCACGCCACCCTGTGCCTTGATCCAGCGCAAAGTCTGGAGAGCCGCATAAATAGGCACTACCGGCGGAGTATTGAACATAGAACCCTTGTCCACGTGTGTCTGATAATTCAGCATGGTCGGGATGTGACGGGAAACCTTACCCAGCGCATCGTTCTTCACGATAACGAAAGTCACGCCCGCAGGAGCCAGGTTCTTCTGTGCACCTCCGTAAATACAGATATATTTGGAAACGTCTACCGGACGAGAGAAAATGTCCGAAGACATATCGGCCACCATCGGCACATTGACATCCAGGTCGGCATGCAATTCCGTACCGTAGATGGTATTGTTAGTCGTGATATGGAAATAATCCACGTCGGCCGGCACTTCATAATCTTTCGGAATATAAGTGTAACCTTCTTTTTCAGAAGAAGCCACCTCTACTGTTTCGCCGAATGCTTTCGCTTCTTTCAGCGCTTTCTTGGCCCAAGTACCCGTATTCAGGTAAGCCGCCTTCTTTTCCAGAAAATTATAGGGAACCATACAGAACTCCATGCTTGCACCTCCACCCAGGAACAATACCGAGTATCCTTCCGGAATGTTCAGCAATTCCTTGAACAAGGCCACTGCTTCATCTACCACCGGCTGGAAGTCTTTAGCGCGGTGACTGATTTCCATCAACGAAAGTCCTGAACCATTATAATCAAGAATAGCCTGAGCTGTCTTTTCTATCACTTCGCGAGGCAAAATAGACGGTCCCGCATTAAAATTATGTTTCTTCATTGGAAGTTTGTTTTGGTTAAACAATCATTTTAGCTAACACTTGCGAATTTAGTGATTATTTTTAGACTTCCAAAAGTTTTCGTGATAATTTTACATCCTTACTGAATTTTATCTTTCAAATTACATACACAAACGTCATTTTAGTGACATATTGACACGAGAATAGTTAGCTATGGCATGGGGATGCTCACGAGTCATAGCAAAATGCGAAACAGCCTTCACCGCCGGAAGGCTGTCATGACACAAAGTTATTATTTTGCCAGTTCTATCAAAGTTTTTACCCCCTTTATCTTTTCATTTTGTATGAGTTTTAACGTTTGTTTTACCTTTTTCCGAGAAATTGTCGCAAACGCATAGTGGTCTTTCACGTCCACACGTCCCACATCGTCCCGGCCCAGTCCGCCTTTCTTCGACAAAAAGCCCACGATGTCAATCTTGTTGATCTTGTCTTTCTTGCCCTTTCCTATATATAAGGTAACAAACTCCGGCAAGGCAGGCTGCGGCGTCGGCTCCGGCAGTTCAAACTCTTCCAGCGGACGGGGCACATAGTCGGGGATACGCTCCTCATCGTGCAGAATCAGAAAGGCATTACCCTCGGCCTCCCAACGCGCCGTACGTCCGTTGCGGTGAATGAACCCGTCCTCGGCCACCGGCAAGTGATAATGCACCACGTGGCGGATGTCCGGAATATCCAGTCCACGGGCTGCCAGGTCGGTTGAGATAAAGATGTGGCAGCTTCCGTTACGGAACTTATACAGCGCCCGTTCACGGTCGTCCTGCTCCATTCCGCCGTGGAACGTCTCGCAATACACCTTCATGGAGTGCAGGTACTTCCCTACCCGGTCTACACTCTCGCGATGATTGCAGAACACCAGCGTCGATTCGTTGCCCAGCGTACACAGCAGCTTGTAGAGCGTTTCCAGTTTATCCTTCACCGGCGAAGTGACACGATACACCGACAAACGCTGCGACACCGTTTCCTCCGGATTCAGGAAATCCAGTTTCAGCGTGCGGTTCATGCCCGTAAAGCGCGGAATCTCCTCCGCATCGGTAGCCGACAGCAGGAAGCGACGACGCAATGCCGGCAACTTTCCGATGACCTCGGCCATCTCGTCCTGGAAACCAAACTCCAGACACTTGTCGAACTCGTCGATGACCAGCGTACACACGGTGCCCGCCTCGAAATTCTGCTTGTTCAGGTGGTCGTTCATACGTCCCGGCGTACCGATAATTACCGCCGGCGAAATGCCCTTCATGGTGCGATGTTCCTCCATGGCCGGACGTCCGCCATAACAGCTCATCACCGGAAAGCCGGTCGCCATGGCCTTGAACACCTGCTCAATCTGCAAAGCCAGCTCGCGCGAAGGTACCAGTACCACGGCCTGCACGCCTTCCACTCCCTTTTTCAGCGAACTCACCAGCGGCAGCAGATAGGCCAGCGTCTTTCCGGAACCCGTGGGCGAAAGCAGAATCAAATCGCTACCTTCTTTCCACGCATCGATGGAAGCCTCCTGCATGGCGTTCAACTGGTCAATCTTCAGGTTTGATAGTATCGTTTGTATGTCCATAATTCTTGAGGTTTTGTGGATTATAAAAGCAAAGATAATTTGCCCATTATTTCTAATAATTGCGTCTGATTGTCTTTAATACTCCAATATCTGCTTTTATACGGGAAATAGCATCATATTGTTCAAAAGCCAAGGTATTTTTCAATATATTCTGTTCAAAATCGAGTCCCGTTCCTTCACATAATTTCTTACCAATAGAAACCAATGAATTATACAAGCAATGCCCTCTTACATATAAATACACATTCTCCTTACGAAGTCCCTTAGCCTCATAATAAACTGATTCATCCGTCCTATTAAAGCCACATGTATTCTTTATATTTTTAATAGCATTCTGCAGATCCGAAGACAAACGGTCTAAAAATTGCTTTCCATTATTTTTTTCATCACCCTGTCTATATTGCAAGGAAATAATATTTTTAAATTTATCCCGATCGAACTCAGTCAATCCATTCTTTACCTGATAAAGCATCAACAAAAAAGGCTCATAAACAACTTCAGAATATCCCGACAAGAAAACGCTGAAATCAAACTCCGCCCCTTTATGCGTATATTTATCAAACGTCTGTTGCAATTGGGAAGCAAATGCACAATGATTTTCCCATGAATAAGTATAAGTCTGTAGAATGCCATCTTCCGCGGAAATACCTTCTTCCAACAGATAGCGCAAGTCACTATCTATACAAATAAAAAATTTCTGCGAAAGAAAGCCCTTATACTTCAAACACTGAGTACACCCAGTGTTTCGATTTCCCTTTTCGTTTATGGTAGCAGGCTTAAACTTATAACGCCCTCCACGATATTTAGCAAGCAACTGTTGCCAAAACCAGATGTCATCTTTATCCTCCACATGTACAATGGAATCGACGCCGTACATAAGCGTCGACGCTGCCATCCCTCTCGCTGCAGCCTCATAAAAGGCCCTCTTGTCTGCATCCATAATTATCTTTCCTCTAAATCTTGGATGAATACAATCTTATCTTCCCAGCCATTGGCAAAAATATTAGGAGAATGGGTTGTCAATATCAACTGACAATTCGGATTCAATTTACGTATCAATTCGATAAGCCGATCTTGCCAAGTGATGTGCAAAGAGATTTCCGGTTCATCCATCAACAACACAGCGGGCTTCTCCTCTTGCAGAAACACTGTCGTAAGAATCAACAAAATCTGTTTTTCACCGGAGGAGAGCTGGTCTAATTGTATTTTTTCATCTTCTGCACGAATAACATCTCCATTAGCAGTCACAACTCTTTGCCCATCGGATGTAATCAATGCCCTCCCTGTACCTTTAATTGAAAAAACTAACGTATTATTCTGGGGGTCAATCCTAATTTCTTTTCCTGTTTCCTCAAACAATGAGTTAACCAACTGGAAGAAATTATCAATCCGTTTACGAATTATTTCCGCTTTTTCCGGGAAATTCAACATCTTCATTCTATAATCAAAGAATGAGGTTCCTTCTCCATTCTGATTAATAATATTTTTCAAGGACTGAAGCAACATACTTTCCGTTTTTCTCTTCGCATTAGCCGGAATATCAAAAGAACGGATATAAGTAACAGGACTATCAATGGCAGTTCCACTGACAGCTTCAGCTATATTTTTTTTAATCTTCTGCCCAGAATAATAGTCTGAGATTAAATTAAGCAATGTCGTTTTCCCACATCCATTAATGCCGACAAGAATATTCACATCCTGATGAATATTATTCCATCGTATATCTACTCGTTGCCACATTTTTTGCACCTGGAAACTGGCAATATATTTACTCTTTTCTTCCATGAAATTACTTTTATTACACGAAAATACGAAAAATCTAACTAGAATGAGAGAAAATATGGCAAAGAATATTCTTGGATAACTAAAAATCGAAGAATTTACTTAATAACAAGTCAAAATCTCATCCTCCTTCTCCAAGGGATTCTAAAGAAACGTGAACGCCAATTTACGACCGGCCGCGGACAGTCCCAGTTCCGGCTTTGCACGTCTGCCACATGGCTTGCCACGACGACCGGATTCTCTCCGTTGCGCACGGCTTCACGAAGCACACGGGCCACTTCCCTCTTGTCTGTATATTCCGCATCGCCAAATCCTTTTACGGTTTTCAATACCTTCATTATATGGCAGGCATAACCTACAAACGTGCCAAACTGCGGATAGGTGATGTCTTTCAGCGTACAATCCCCGTCGAACAAGACGATGCTGTAGATGGGCAATCAGGCAATCTGCTCCGACTGTTCTTTCAAGGCTCTAATATGCCCGACATTCTGCATGATAGGATTATAGAAGCGGTATTTCTCCTGTCCGTAATTCAGAATCTGCGTCCAATAGCGTTGTCGGGCATTTCCAAACAGCCAACCACTATAGTCTTTCACTTCTATCACCACCAACCCCTGCGGAGTAGCTACCACGAGGTCTATCTGGGAATATCCCCCACTCTTTTTCTTCACATACAAGTCATGAAAGATGGCTTTCGGATGCACCCCTTTCTTTAACATCTTGACGATGAGTTTCCGCTCTGCTCTTGTCCCTCTTGTGGGAGAAGAAACGGAACAAAGCAACTTCCTGTCTCTTCGATGACTGAGATAGGAAACGATGGCAATGACTATGAGTAGGGAGAGTAGTAGATATTCCATGGATTAAAACAAATAACTATGATACAAATAATTTATATTAAATAATCTCTACCTTCAAGTTGATATTAAAAGATTTTGCAATCAATTCAATATCATGTTTTTTCGATTGTGTACTAGTATTTGTCATCAAGAACCACCCATTCCCTAAAGGTTTTTGTTTGTCTCCATATTTCTTATCAATTGTATTCGATACCAAAGGTATTTTACATTGCTTTATACCCAAAGAACGAACACGCTCCACTCCTACCTTACGAACGAACGAGACAAAACTTTCGGCGGCATTTCTTTCTTGAATTATACTTCCATCAGCAAATATAATTTTTAACCGCGTCACAGGTTGTTTTACCACCTTAGGGCCTGTTTTCCCAATTTCTTTATGCTCAACCTCTGGATCGGGAAGAATTTCCTTTGCATCCATTTCAGCAGCAAAGTTTCGTTTACGACTTAAATGTACGCTTAATGGCTTTCCCGGTACATAATCTACAACTAGTACAAGCTCTCGCTGTACTGGTTGTAAAGCCGGTTCTATTGTCTTACTCAATACTGGAAGGATTTCTTTCTTGATAATTTCCTCTTCCAATTCATTGGCCTTTCTTTCAAGGTCTTCATTTACCGGAAATCCCTCTTTCCGGAGGGTTTCCATCGCTTTATATAAATCGCTTAATCGTGACATGATATATTCTTTTTATTCTAATAATATCTATAAACACTCAAATCCGTTCGTTTATATAAGATATATCCAACAAATTAGCTGTATCATATAAAATTCTTTTTAATTCATTAGAAGCTTTCACACCGACAATAATTCGCCTGGCAAAAGGAAAAGGTATTTTATAATTAACAGTTTGAGAGACATCTGAATCCACAATTAATCTCCATTCTTGTTCATATTTCCATGGAATAGTTTTAGTAATCATAGAACGAAAAACCTTAATATTAATATCACGTCTTTGTAATTTACTGCATAATTTTTTAGATATTGCATAACACAAAGTCTTAGATATTTCTATTTTCTTAGAAGAATAATGTATTGGAAAAAAACCATTCATTATTATTCTTCTTTGCTCAGAAGGAAGTAAATATCCATATTCCTCTCCAGTACAATAAAATGGAAATATATCCTCATCCTTAACATCACTATTAAATAAAGAAGAAATATCATATTCCACACAAAACCCTTTATGACTTTGTGCATAGTGTGCCCACATTAATTGTTCACAACTTTTCGAATCCCACAAATAAGAAGAAAAACAAGCTATTCTATATTTACCAAAAATCAAATTTTTAATGTATTGACTTACAAACCTTGAACTTTCCCACAACTCCTTTTGAAAAGATTGAATAGACTTCTTTCTCGATTTCTCAACAATCTCTCTAAACCTATTAGAAAAAGAATCTAAATAGAACGTAGATTTTTGTATTTTAATCTATAAATTGTATTTTTTCTCTTCATCTGAAAAAATTTGCCTATCTT
>ENA-OQDC01000241-OQDC01000241.1-human-gut-metagenome-genome-assembly--contig:-NODE-241-length-41363-cov-9.683553_pt1 | contig 41363 bp, 45 predicted proteins | sample MGYA00242770_ERZ504601 | MGnify/ENA primary metagenome ERZ504601 (study PRJEB26092, sample SAMD00036305) | human gut metagenome | host: Homo sapiens | study: EMG produced TPA metagenomics assembly of...
GTTCCTGTTAGGAGTAGTTGGGGTGTTGTATGGTTTGGGAAAAAGCATTTTCTGCAAGACCTATACCCGCGGTATCTGGTTTGCCGGTGTGGGTACGGTACTGACGGTACTGGCCTTGCTGTTGGTTTGTAGGTTATAATCATACCGCTTATTATCCTTCTACAGCCGATTTTACAGAGTTCAACAAACAATGATCCAGATTCTTGTTTTACAAATCTATCTATATTAAAATAAGCTTAATTCTTATGCGTATGATTCATACATAAGTGAAGGAGGAAAAATGAAAGAAAAAGGGATGACCACGATTAATTTAAAAAAATTTAACCGTAATAAAGTTTACCAATATATTTATCAGCAAAAAGAAACTTCCAAGCTGCAGATTGTCCGGGATCTGCAAATGGGACTTTCTACTGTCAGTCAGAATTTGAATGAATTAGAACAGGATGGCCTGATCTGCCGAAACGGATATTTTGAATCTACTGGGGGACGAAAGGCCCAGATTATAAGAATTGTTGAAGATTTCCGCATATCACTTGGACTTGGAATTTTGAAAGATATGTTTCATATTGTAGCAGTAAATTTATATGGCGAAGTCATGGCGACAGAAACCATTGAACTTCCTTATGTGAATAGTGATACTTATTATACATCACTCGCAGAAAATGTAGAGACATTTATTCTGAATCGTCAATATGAACCCGAAAAAATTGAAGGTATCTCCATCGCTACCCAGGGAATTATTTCCCCGGATGGAACAGCCGTAATCTATGGAGACATCATGGGGAACACGCAGATGAAGCTTTCTGATTTTTCTTCCAGACTGCCATACTCCTGTCACCTGGAACATGATTCCAAATCAGCTGCAGATTTAGAGCTTTGGAATCATCCCCAGTTCGACAGTGCATTAATTTTTCTTCTGAATCCCAACCTTGGCGGTGCAATTATCACCAACCATAAGGTTCATCAGGGAAAACATATGCACAGTGGGCTTTTTGAGCATATTTGTATTGACCCGAATGGACCTGATTGTTACTGTGGTCATCGCGGATGTCTTGAGACTTACTGCTCAGCTAACGCTTTGAAAGCGGCTGCCGGGATGCCAATTAAAGACTTTTTCAAGATTCTGCACACTACGCAGACTCCTACGCTTCTTCGAATTTGGAGAGATTATTTGGATCACCTTGCTTTTGCAATCCGTAATCTGAACCTTGTGATCGACAGTCCGGTAATCATAAGCGGATACCTTGCACCTTATTTTCGTAATACCGATATGCAATATCTGTTAGAAAAAATTAATGAACAATCTCTTTTCCACATGGAAGAGGATCAGCTTCTGGTTGGTAATCACGGACAATACACTCCGGCAATTGGAGCTGCGCTCTATTATGTGAAAGAATTTTTATCCCCTGTAGTTTCATAAAAGAAAAAGCAAATTATTTTAAGATACCAGGGTCACAAGGTCATTCTACCACTAGTGTGCGAGCACACGTGGTGTCAGACCTTTTGACCCTGGTATCTAAAAATTAATATATCCCTGCAGCCAGATCACGCCCTTAAACCTTCTTCCGATCTCAGGTTGTCCCATGACCTCGTCAGCCGGCACACAAACGTCAAATTGCAGTTCATTCACACTCAGCTTCATCTGATACAGTCGGACACCTGTAGCACCGTTTATACGCTCTCTGACGGCAAGTATCTCACCCATAATGGAATAAATATCACATTCGGCCCCATAAGGCATAAAATAAGTATCTACGATTGTAAAAACATCTTCATTTTTCAACCTTTTTGACATTTTTGAATACATATCCATATCATTCAGAGTCAGAGTCTCGATTGCCGTCTGATCTCCGTTCCGTGCTGCATTCATCAATTCCCGACGATTATCAGATGCCGCCTTTTCCCATTGTATCTGCTGTTCATTTTTTACGACCGGAAGTAAAATCATTCCCGATAATGCCAGCCCTGAGAATGTAACAGAAGTCTGCACTCCTTCCACAAATCCGGCTTTTCTTTCCCTCATGTATTCAATTCCGTTTTGAATTGTGAAGATCAGGCTGATACCTACTTTTGCATCTTCGCATAAGCCAACATACTGTTCTTTTTCAATCTTACGTTCTACTGTAATATCAGCATAGGTGGTAATACCACTTCCTGTGAAATATGGAAAATAGTACGCTCTTTCAAACTTCTCATCTTCCGTCAGTTCCCCACAGACTGAGATACCGATTCCCTGTCCGTATTCTTTTTGAAATTCGCAGAAATCTTCCCCCTGCCTGTAAGATACTACTGTCTGATGCGTAAAATTTTCTTCTGTTTCAGATAATAATTTTTTTAAATCTTTTCTTGTATGAATATTATTAAATCCTATCGCTTTTAAATATTGATGCATTGTCTATTTCTTTCTTTTCTGGATTATCCACACGGTTTCATTTATAAACGTGAATAATTCACAGCAAATCCCGGTTTACTGTGAATTATTCTCCTATTGTAATTTTTATGATGCCAGGGTCAAAAGGTCTAAGCCCACATGAGCTTGCTCATAGGTGGGTGAAAGACCTTAGGCCCCGCCCCGATATGAGCATAAAAGTGGGATGATAATCCCACGATATGCGAAGATTGGGTAGGATTGTGGGAGTGCGTAGCACGGAGCAATCCGTAGGCATCAAAGTCGGGGGCTTTTGCCCCCGACTTCATTTTTATTCTTTTATAAAAGTTCTCTGATTATTTTATCGTACCTTATACTTCAGTACTTTAATAATCGTAATTATTTCTTTGGTGTAATTTCTTTATTCCCACCCATATATGGCTGAAGAACCTCAGGAATCTTTACAGATCCGTCTGCCTGAAGGTTATTCTCAAGGAATGCGATCAACATTCTCGGTGGAGCAACAACTGTATTATTCAATGTATGTGCAAAGTAGCTGCCTTTTTCACCTTTAATACGGATACCAAGTCTTCTTGCCTGAGCGTCTCCAAGGTTGGAGCAACTTCCTACTTCGAAATATTTTTTCTGTCTTGGTGACCATGCCTCTACATCTACTGATTTTACTTTCAGATCAGCCAGGTCTCCTGAACAACATTCCAGAGTACGAACCGGAATATCCATGGAACGGAAAAGATCTACTGTATTTTTCCACAGCTTGTCATACCACTCTTTACTGTCTTCTGGCTCGCAGACAACAATCATTTCCTGCTTCTCAAACTGATGGATTCTGTATACCCCACGTTCCTCAATTCCATGAGCACCTTTTTCTTTTCTGAAACATGGAGAATAGCTTGTCAGAGTCTGTGGCAGCTCTGTCTTATCTAAGGTTGTACCAATAAATTTACCGATCATAGAATGTTCACTTGTACCGATAAGATAAAGGTCTTCACCTTCGATCTTATACATCATTGCGTCCATTTCAGCAAAGCTCATAACGCCTGTTACAACATTGCTTCTGATCATAAACGGCGGAACACAATAAGTAAATCCTCTGTTGATCATGAAATCTCTTGCATAAGCGATTACTGCTGAATGCAGTCTTGCAATATCTCCCATCAGATAGTAGAATCCATTTCCTGCCACTCTTCTTGCAGCATCAAGGTCAATTCCGTTAAAAGATTCCATAATCTCTGTATGATACGGGATTTCAAAATCAGGAACAACCGGCTCTCCAAATCTCTCTACCTCAACATTTTCACTGTCATCTTTTCCGATCGGTACAGAAGGATCAATAATATTTGGAATGATCATCATATTCTTTTTGATCTTTTCTTCTACCTCTTTTTCTTCTTCAGAAAGTTCATTGATTCTTCCGTTACTCTCTGCTACTTTCTTTTTCAGTGCTTCTGCTTCTTCAAGCTTCTTCTGAGCCATCATTGCACCAATCTCTTTGGAGGCTTTATTTTTCTCTGCACGAAGTGCCTCTACTTCCTGCTTGATTTCTCTGTTTCTTTTATCCAGTTCGATCACTTCATCTACCAGAGGAAGTTTTTCATCCTGAAACTTATTCTTAATATTCTGTTTTACAACATCCGGATTGCTTCTTAAAAATTTAATATCTAACATAATTCTTTCCTTTCATTCCCTTTACTTAATTTTTAGAACTTTTTATATCATATTCTTCCTGATAGATTGCTTTTTCCAAACAATCTTCTTTCTTCCTCAGAAAGCTCAATATAACTTTCACCTTTTATCACTTCTTTGATATAAGTATAACATCCTTCTCTGCTATGCATTGCATTAAGAATCCATCCTGTATTATTTTCATCCAACATAGTCAATGCAAAACTGAGATCTCCTCCCATCTCATGAAATGCGTCATACTTTACAATACCAACTTTCTGATAATGTCCTTCCATCTTTTTATAGATTTTATCAATTTCTTCTCGATTTTCTTCTGCAAGCTTTTCAATTTTTTCAGCTTTTCAAACCGGCGAAAGATTGATTTTTCCAGACTCTTTCCATTTTTCCCCTTCATAAATACATTATAGCTGTTCTGTAAGCGATTATATTTATCATAAACCAGACATAGTAATACGATAATTGCCACTTGCAGCACAAATAGAATAACAAACAGGTAGAACGGATCTATCCCGAGACTCCCTAGTATTCCGCCCATTATTTATACATCTCCTTTTACTTATTCTCCCCTTGGTATTGTCATGAGCAGATCATAAATACGCTCAAGTTCTTCCTCTGAATAATATTCTATCTCGATTTTTCCTTTTCCATTCGCTTTTTGGTTCACACTAACTTTTGTTCCCATAATATTCTTTATCTGCTCTTCTATATTTTCATATATGAACGTATGTTCTGGCTTTTCTTTTTTAACTTCCTTTTTAGGATTCTTAAGTGCTTTTACCAACTTTTCAGTCTCTCTTACACTTAATTTTTCATCAAAAATCTTATTTGCCAGTATGAACTGCTGTTCTTCATCATCTATTGCAAGTAACGCTCTTGCATGTCCTGTACTGATCATATCATCTATGATCATTTGCTGGACTCTTGGACTCAGTTTCAGCAGACGCATCGAGTTAGTAACTGCTGTTCTGCTCTTTGATACCCGTTCTGCAACTTCATCCTGCTTTAACTGAAATTCCTGAAGAAGTCTTTTAAATGCCATAGCCTCTTCAATAGGGTTCAGGTTCTCTCTTTGAATATTTTCTATCAGAGAAATTTCAACAATTTCCTGGTCTGTATAGTCTTTTACAATAATCGGAACTTCTTTGATTCCTGCAAGTTTTGCAGCACGCCATCTTCTTTCCCCGGCAATAATTTCATAATAATTTTTCTTTTTTTGCACAAGAAGTGGCTGTAAAATACCGAATTGCCTGATAGAATCTGCAAGTTCCATAAGTGCATCTTCATCAAAATCTTTTCTGGGCTGATCCCGGTTCGGTTCAACCTCATTGATCCTTACCATGATTTCTCCCGATTTTGGTGAATCATTCTCCTTTTCCTGCTTCTTTTCAACTTTTGAATCAGAAATGTCATTTTTTTTATTAGGTATAAGACTATCAAGTCCCTTACCTAATCCACTTTTCTTCCCCGGCATATTTATTCTTCTCCTTTATTGATCACTTCTTCTGCTAATAACAGATAGCTCTCTGTTCCCTTTGATTTTGGGTCATAGAGATTGATTGGCATTCCATAACTTGGTGCCTCGGCTAATCTTACATTTCGCGGAATGATCGTCTTATAGATATTCTGATTCAAATTATCCTTTACATTTTCAACAACCTGCAAAGATAAATTTGTTCTTGCATCATACATAGTAAATACAACACCCTCAATCTCCAGTTCTGGATTCAGGCGTTCCTGCACAAGTTCAATCGTATGAATAAGCTGGCTTAATCCCTCCAATGCGTAATACTCACATTGAATTGGAACAAGGACCGAATCAGATGTTGTCATTGCATTAATGGTCAACATACTAAGTGCCGGAGGACAATCAATAATGATAAAGTCATATTTTTCTTTTACTTTGTTGACTTCATCCCTGAGAATGTATTCTTTATTGTCCACACCTATCAATTCAATCTCTGCGGCCGAAAGATCTATATTTGATGGAAGAACATCGAGATTTTCAATTACTTCTTCATATATACACTCTTCTATTCCTATATTTCCAATTATCAGATCGTATACTGTTTTCTCGACTTCATTTTTATCGACTCCAAGACCACTGGACATATTTCCCTGTGGATCCATATCAATTGCCAATACTTTTTTTCCAAGACTAGCTAATGATGCCGATAAGTTAATTGCCGTTGTCGTCTTCCCTACACCGCCTTTTTGATTAGCGATTGCTATAATTCTTCCCATCTTCGTACTCCTTTCTTTCGGACACTTCATTATTATATCATCTTTCTTTTCATTATTCCATAACATCATCTATTAAAAATCAAAAAAATGTTTCACGTGAAACATTCTTTATTAACTTTTTATGATTTACGACTAACGTTTCACGTGAAACATTCTTTATGTCTTTATTTGTTTTACAAAATGTAGTATAATTATGTCAGATGATGCTCACCATTTTACAGGCAAAATTATCATTTTTGCATCATTAAATTTATAAAGGCAGGTGACTATTTTGAGTTTAAAGAAAAATCTTACATTTTTTACTGCACTGACCGGGACAGTAATTGGTACGATGCATGTAGTGAACAGAATCTTTCAATACATTTCTACCGCGGATAATATGCTTTCAGATGATAAATACGATTACTATAATTGGAGATTTGGAAAAATTACTTACAAGAAGACCGGATCAGGATCACCCGTTCTCCTGATTCATGATTTAAATGTATGTTCTTCTTCCTACGAATTTGAAAAGTCTGTTCCAAATTATCAAAGACAAATACTGTATATTCGATAGATCTGCTGGGATGTGGTCGTTCTGATCGTCCTGCATTTACTTATACTAATTTTCTTTATGTAGAGCTAATTACTAACTTTATCAAGCATATTATTGGAGAAAAAACAGATGTAATTGTATCCGGTGAATCGTGTCCATTTGTATTGATGGCATGTGCTAATGATGATTCTATTATTAATAAGGTAGTGATGATTAATCCTCCGAATCTTGTAAAAATGGCCAAAATACCAACTAAAGCAAGTAAATTATTTAAAAAAGCTTATTTTTACACCGGTTATTGGTACATTTATCTACAACTTGAAATGTAAATAAGAAGACAATCTTCAGAAATTTATCTTTTCTTATTATTATGCTCAAAATGATATTAAAGAAAGGGATATTCTGACTTATTTTGAATCATCCCATAAAGACCATACTCATTCCAAATATCTTTATGCTTGTCAAAAGTCACGATATTTAAATGCAAATATTGTTCACTGCCTTTCCAGACTGACGAACAGTATTTATATTATAGTTGGAAATTCTAACCCGGAAAATATTCTTGCAGCTAATGAATATCAGAATTATCTTCCTTCTATTGAAATTAAGGGAATCGCAAAGACAAAACAGATGCCACATATGGAAAAACCTGAAGAGTTCTTTAGCGATGTAAAGATTTTCTTATCTGATGCTCAATAATTAAATTGATGCCAGGGTCAAAAGGTCTGAAACCACGTGTGCTTGCACACTGGTGGTAGAATGACCTTGAGACCCTGGCATCTTAAATTTAATACGCTCAATACTTAATGAGATATGTAATTTTAAGCGATTTTCAAATGAGTTTTCCACAAAAAGTAAAAAGTTATCCACATTATCCACATAAGATATCAACATCATGTGAATATCTTATGTGGATAATGTGGATAACTTTCTTGGTGTTTTACTTTTTTAAAGGTTCTTTTGATGGCAAACCTGCTTTTCTTGGATATTTTCCGGCTGTATTCTTAACTTTTTTGATTTTCACAAGCGATCTTCCCATGTCTGTACCGGGTAACTGGAATTTATCCACATCTGTTATCTTTCCTCCCAGTACTTTTACTGCAAATTCTGCATCTCTTATCTCTTCATCAGAATCCCCACTTTTATAGGAAATAAACTCTCCTTCTACTTTTACAAACGGAAGACAATATTCACTCAATGTCGCAAGATTTGCCACTGCTCTCGATACACACAGATCAAAACATTCTCTGTATTCCTTTTTCTTTGCAAAATCTTCTGCTCTTCCATGAATTGTACGGATTTTTTCCAATCCCAACGTACGAATCACTTCATCAAGAAATTTAATTCTTTTATTTAATGAATCCAATAATACAACTTCCAGCTCCGGATACACTATTTTAAGTGGTATTCCCGGAAATCCGGCTCCTGTTCCTATATCGATCACCGACTGAACCTGATGCATATCCTTCACTCTCGCGATTGAAAGACTGTCTGTAAAATGCTTTAAGTTTACTTCTTCATACTCCGTAATTCCTGTAAGATTCATTACTTTATTCCATTCTACAAGAAGTTCATAATATTGATCGAACTGTTCTTTCTGATGTTCATTCAACTCTATTCCAAGATTTGCAAGCTCTTCAGTAAATTTTTCACCGCTTCTGCTCTCTCTCTGTTCTTTCTCCACTGTCACCCTCCTATATTCTTTTTGCTGCTTTACATTTTGGGGTATAATATATAGTATATAATATATTGCATGCTATATATCATATCTTAATCGACCCATCTGGTGCCTGAAGCTGCTTTGCAGCGATCATGATCGTCATTCGCCGCTCGCACTGAAAAAGCTGTGCTTTCTCCTGCTCGCTAACCCCCATTCTATCCTGTATATATAATATAAATCTATTTTTTATTTACTTCCAAGATATACAAGAAGGACTGAGATATCTGCCGGTGATACTCCGGAAATCCTCGATGCCTGACCAATAGAAGCCGGACGGATCTGATTCAGTTTCTGCTTAGCCTCCAGCCTGAGACTCTGAATTGAATCATAATCAATATTTTCCGGTATCCGCTTATTCTCAAGTTTCTTAAACTGCTCTACCTGACGCATCTGACGCTTAATATAGCCGTCATATTTTATATTGATATCGACCTGTTCCTTCACATCATATGGAAGCTCCGGCCGTGCATTGTCCACCGGAGCCAGTTTTTCATAGGATAATTCCGGTCTGCGGATCAGCTCTGCCAGTGTGGTTCCTGATGTAAGCGGCGTACTTCCGTATGCCTCCAATAACTTCTGCACTGCTTCTGAAGTACCTAAATTTACATGATTAACACGCTCTATTTCCTTTGCGATCAGTTCTTCCTTTTTCAGCAGGCGTGCGTATCTTTCATCATCAATCAATCCAACCTCATGCCCGATTGCCGAGAGTCTGATATCTGCATTATCCTGCCTTAAAAGCAGCCTGTATTCTGCTCTTGAGGTCATCATACGATACGGTTCGTGGCTCTCTTTTGTCACCAGATCATCGATCAGGACACCGATATATCCCTGGGAACGGTCAATCACGATTCCTTCTTTTCCCTGCAATTTTCTTGCAGCATTAATTCCTGCGATCAGCCCCTGTGCAGCCGCCTCTTCATAACCGGAACTTCCATTAAACTGTCCACCGCTAAAGAGTCCTTCGATTGCTTTAAATTCCAGGGTACTCTTTAACTGCCGGGCATCAATGCAGTCGTATTCGATTGCATATGCATTTCTTATAATCTTTGCATGTTCCAGTCCCGGAACACTCCGATACATCTCATACTGAACATCCTCAGGCAGTGAGCTGGACATTCCACCCACATACATCTCCGTGGTCTCATTTCCCTCCGGTTCAATGAACACCTGATGTCTGTTCTTATCCGGGAACTTAACGACTTTATCTTCAATAGACGGACAGTATCTCGGACCTGTTCCCTCAATCGCCCCTGAAAAGAGCGGTGAACGGTTCAGATTGCTTCTGATGATCTCATGCGTCCTTTCATTTGTATAGGTCAGCCAGCAGGAAGCCTGGTCAATCTGAACACTTTCCGGGTCTGTCGTAAAGGAAAACGGCACAACCCGTTCATCCCCCTTCTGCTCTTCCATTTTTGTAAAATCAATGGAATTTTTATCAATCCGGGCAGGTGTTCCCGTCTTAAACCGATACATTCTGATCCCCAGTGCTTTCAAACTGTCAGTCAGGTAATTTGCACTTTGCAGCCCGTTAGGCCCTGTATGCGTGCTTATTTCGCCGTAAATGCAGCGAGCCTTCAAATATGTGCCTGTGCATAATACGACCGCTCTACAGCGGTATATCGCACCTGAATAGGTCTGTACACCGGTAATCTTCCCGTCTTCTGTCAGAAGCTCTGTTACTTCCATCTGCCGGATATCCAGATTCTCCTGCTTCTGCAGTACCTGACGCATGGTTCTGCTGTAATTTGCTTTATCAGCCTGAGCTCTGAGCGAATGAACTGCCGGTCCTTTGGAGCTGTTCAGCATCTTTGACTGGATAAATGTACGGTCAATGACCTTTCCCATTTCCCCGCCAAGTGCATCCAGTTCTCTTACAAGATGACCTTTGGAACTTCCACCGATATTTGGATTACACGGCATCAGTGCAATACTGTCTACACTTACCGTAAACATCACTGTCTTAAAACCAAGCCTTGCCGTTGCCAGTGCCGCCTCACATCCTGCATGCCCTGCACCGACTACAGCCACATCATATTCATCTTTATTTTCCCATACAGAATTTGCTGAATATTTCATTTACTAAATCTTCTCCCATTGATTCTCCCGTAATATTTCCAAGTTCTTCATAAGCATCCATCAGATCGATCGAATAAAAATCCTCCGGCATACCGTTCTCGATACTTTCTATTACTTTTTTCATACTTTCCAGTGCATTCACCAATGCATTTTTCTGTCTCGCATTGGTAATATAAATTTCCTCATTAAAGGAAATATTTCCACGCAGGAACATTTCCTTTAATGTATCCTGAAATGTCTGGATCCCCTGCTCTTCTTTTGCGGAAATCTGGATCACCGGAATATTTTCTGATACTTGATACCTCTGACCTTCTGATTTTTCTGTCTGCTCTGCTTCTTTTTTCAGATTAGAAATTTTTTCACGGATGAGGTTTTCATCAACCACCGTCTCCAGGTCTGATTTATTCAAAAGTATAATTGCTTTCTTATCATAAATCAATCTCATGATTTTTTCATCATTTTCATCCAGTTTTTTTGATGCATCCACCACATAAATAATCAGATCGGCTTTCTGAGCATATTCTTTTGCTTTATCTACACCCATTTTTTCTACTAAATCCTCGGTCTGACGGATTCCCGCAGTATCGATCACATTCAGATTCAGTCCCTGCAGTCTGATCTGTTCCTCCAGGACATCCCTGGTCGTTCCTGCAATATCAGTTACGATCGCCCGCTCATGCCCTGCAAGCAGGTTTAAAAGAGAAGACTTCCCGGCATTCGGTTTCCCCACAATTACAGTCTGAATCCCCTCTTTCATGATTCTTCCATCATCCGCAGAGTCAATCAGTTTCTGTAATTTTTCAATGATCTCTTCTGACACGCCTTTCAATATTTCTCCATATCCATCCACACTGATATGTTCCGGGTCATCCAGTGCCGTTTCGATAAATGCAGTATGATAAAGAATCTTACTCCGCAGTTCATTGATGGCTGATTTCACACTGCCCTTCAACTGACTGACAGAACTCTGCAGGGCATATTCATTTTCAGAATTGATCAGGTCGATCACCGCCTCTGCCTGTGACAGATCCATTTTCCCGTTCAGGAAAGCTCGTTTAGTAAATTCTCCCGGTTCTGCTGCTCTTGCACCGTATTTCAAAACCGTTTCCAACACCCTGCTCACTACATACGTTCCACCGTGACAATTAATTTCTACTGTATCCTCTCCGGTAAATGTCCGTGGTCCATGCATGACCATCATAAGGACTTCATCCACCGTCTCTTCTCCGTCTGCAATATGTCCATAATGAATTGTATGGCTCGGCACTTCTGTAATCTTTTCTTTTCCCCTGTATACTTTATCTGCTATTTCCAGAGCCTCGTTTCCGCTCAGTCTGACGATTCCAATTCCTGAATTGGTCATCCCGGTGGAAATAGCTGCGATCGTATCCTTTTTCATATTCACACTGCCTTTCTAAAGCTGAAAAAAGGACGTTTCACAACCTCACGAAAGTATCCGTGAAGCGTAAACGTCCTTTCGCTTCAAATGATTATCTCTTTAATGTTATAACAACTTTTCTGTAAGGCTCTTCTCCTTCACTGTGCGTTGTTACATAAGGATCTGACTGAAGTGCTGAGTGAATGATCCTTCTTTCATACGGATTCATTGGCTCAAGTGCAACCGGTCTTCTGTTCCTTTTTACTTTATGTGCAATGTTCTTTGCAAGATGCTTCAACGTCTCTTCTCTTCTTGCCCGATAATTTTCTGTATCAAGCTTTACTCTTACATAACCATCCTGATGCTTGTTCGCAACACGGTTTGCAAGATACTGAAGAGAATCCAGCGTCTGACCTCTCTTACCGATCAGGATTCCCATATGCTCACCACGCAGGTCTGCACAAAGTGCTCCATCTTCATCGATAGAAATTTCGATCTCAACTTCCATATTCATTGCCTTCATTGTATCTGCAAGGAAAGTCTTTACTGCTTCAACTGTCTGTGGCTGAACCTCTGCAAGTTCTCTTGCTTTCTTCGGCTCTTCTGCCGGCCTCTCTTCCTGCTTCTCAACCACAGGAGCCTCTTCTTTTACTTCTGCTTTTACCGGCTCTGCAATTTCTTCTGCTTTTTCTTCCCTGATTTCTTCAACCGGTGCAAACGGTTCTTTCTCAACAACTTCTGGTTCTGATTCAGGCTTTCTTCTTGCCTCGATCACTGCCTGCTTCATACCGATTCCAAGGAATCCGGAACTTCCCTTTTCAATTACTTCATATTCCAGTCTGTCGCTTGTTACGCCTAACTGAATCATTGCCTCTGTAATAGCGTCATCTACTGTCTTAGCTGATACTCTGATACTACCATTCATCTCGATTCCTTCCTTTCTCATACTCAGATACTTTTACCGATCTGATCAGGACAGACAACTCTTTATCTTTATTTTCTCTTTTTCTTTTTAGAATCCTTTTCCGCACTTTCCACCTTTGGTTCTGCGGTCTCAAGTCCCTGATTATATCTGCTTACAAGATTTGCCTTTGAAGTAAGGCTGCCCGGCTTTGCTTTCTGAGCCCTTGCCTGAGCCTCCTGAATCTTTGAATCTCTTTCGGATTCACTGATCCCTGACTGTCCTTTTGTCACTTTTCCGGCATTTCTTGTACTTGTTGTAGCCATCTTATTGATCTCTTTTGCCGGAGCACCATGCTTCTCTCTCTTCTTCTGAGCTTTTTTCTGATTCTCTGCGATCATTTCATCCAGAGACTTTGTACTAAGGTACTTATTGATTGCAAGCTGCTGTATGCATCTTACAATTGCACTTGCTGCCCAGTAAAGACCAAGACCTGCCGGAAGTGTGAATCCCATTACGACTGAGATCAGCGGCATCGTATATGTCATGGCATTCATAGAACCTGCCATCGGGTTGTCCTTATCTGCTGAAGCTGCATTTGGCTGAAGCTTCACACTGATAAACTGAGTCAGACCTGCAAGAACAGGAATCAGTACTGCAAGGATCACTCCGACGATAGAACCGTTATGAAGTGCTGTTGTCAACTGAGTGAGTGGCTGCTCACCGATATTGATTCCAAGGAAACTGTTCAGGTGAGTTACCTGGTTCATCGTCTGATGAGCAAGATCCGAAATACTCGGGATCTTATCTAACAGCTTATCCCATGTGGAATCCTGAAATTTATAAAGTACATTTACGATTGTATCTACCTGAGAATAATCATTTGTCTTTGCACTCATGAGAACCGGGCTTGCTTCTCCGATCTTCTCCATGATCTTCTGGAATCCATCTGTATTCATGATGGCTTCTGTTACAGGCATATAGACATTCTTCACACCCTTAACGTAGGTCGGAATGTCTCTGATTACAGGATACAAAGCAAAAAGAATCGGCATCTGGATCAACATTGGAAGACATCCGCCGCTCATGGAAGTTCCGTACTTCTCATAAACCATATTGATTTCTTCCTGCTGCTTCATCATTGAAGCCTGATCTTTCTTTCCTTCGTATTTCTTCTGGATCTTTTTGATCTCAGGCTGCATTACAGCCGACATTTTTGAAAATTTCTGTTGTTTGATTGTAAGTGGGATCATCAGAGTATAAACGATGATCGTGAAAATGATGATACATACACCAATGTTCTCAATTCCGATCGCACTCAGAACATTAAAGATCCCATTCATTACCTGACCCAGCAGCCAGGCAATCTGCTTGATAATAGGCCAGTCTCCATAGCCTGAAGCTAAAAGTCCATAAACTTCCATTACTTATCCTCCTTAAGGTACCGGATCATATCCGCCTTTTGAAAAAGGATTGCAGCGCAGGACTCTCCATATTGCCAGCACACCGCCCTTTAAAGCACCGTATTTTTCGATTGCTTCAAGTGCGTACTGAGAACAAGTTGGATAATATTTACACGTATTATATCTTTTCATTTTGGATAAATACTTTCTGTAAAAGCGAATCATCCATAAAAGGATGCGTTTCATATGCGCCACTTCCCTTTCAATGATCGTTTCAGATATAGATGTGATGAAGCTTTCCAAGATGGATCAGTGCATTCTCAATCTCATGGTAAGACTTTTCCTTCGCACTTGTTCTCGCAATGACTACAATGTCATATCCACACTGGAAATGTTCTTCCGATAACCGGTAGCTTTCTCTGATCAGCCGCGTAAGATGATGTCTGACCACACTGTTCCCTACCTTTTTACTGACTGATATACCGACTCGGTTCTTATTTTGTTCATTGGGGATAATATACATTACAAGACATTTATTTGCATAGGACTTTCCATTCTTATAGACATACTGAAAATCCCTGTTTTTCTTTAAAGATTCGGAAAATTTCATCAATACCCTCTTCACTGCTTTTCATGCATTTAAGCTTTTTTAAATAGAAGAAAAGGCCACATATATGCGGCCTATGCTGATAACTGCTTTCTTCCTTTTGCTCTTCTAGCTGCCAGAACTTTTCTTCCGCCTGCTGTACTCATTCTTGCTCTGAATCCGTGAACTTTAGATCTTGATCTCTTTTTTGGCTGAAATGTCATTTTCATTTTCTTACACCTCCCTTTACCTGATATACCTTATATAATAAAGTATTCACAATATTAACTCTTCTACTGTCTCCATTCGAGAAGACATCGCTCTAAATTATAATTGGAAAATGCCCTAAAGTCAAGCATTCTGTTGCAATTTTCACCTGTAAACTTTTAAATTTTTTTGATTTTTAATTTTCCCACATAAACGTGGATAAAATTAAAAATCCCGCAAAGCCTTATTTTATCGGCATTACAATAGTTTCTCCACACATTTATCCCACCCTTATCCATGAGTTATCCACAAAGTTATCAACATATGTGGATAACTTGTGGAAAAACCGTGTATAACAACTAAATATTGTGTAGAAAACTATAAAATAATGTCGGAAAACCTTGTATTTCCTCGATTTTTGCGGTGTGGAAACTGTTTATAAAGTTATACACATTGATTTTTCATTGCTTATGAAGCTTTTTTGATGTAAAATGTAGTGGAGAGAGTCTACCCAAATTTCTCTCTATTATATTGATTAGGAGTTACTTTCGATGAACATTGTAGAAAAAAATTGGAATCAGATATTAAATAAGATGAAGCAGGAATACTGTTCGTCAAATATTGCCTATAATACCTGGGTTGCACCTTTGACTGTCTATGAAGTCAAAGATAATACTGTATACATTCTTGTCAAATTAAAGGCAAGTCTTGAACATATTGAAGAAAAATATCTGCTTCCTTTTAAAGTCTGCATCGCTGAGATTACCGGTGTAGAATATGAAGTTGCCTTTGTTACGGAAAATACCGCCGTAATTCAGGAAAAAAAGGACATTGCAGTTAAAAATACCCGTGTTAATGCAATTTATGAAAAAGCAAATCTGAATCCGAAATATACATTTGATACCTTTGTTGTCGGAAGCAACAACCGTTTTGCACATGCTGCTTCTGTTGCGGTTGCTGAATCTCCGGGCGAAAGCTACAATCCTCTTTTCTTATATGGAGGTGTAGGACTTGGAAAGACTCATCTGATGCACTCGGTTGCCCATTATATTTTAAAGCACGATCCGTCTAAAAAGGTACTTTATGTAACCAGTGAGACCTTTACGAATGAACTGATCGAAGCTCTGAAAGTCGGTAAAAATGGAAATGAAATGGCTATGACCAGCTTTCGTGAAAAGTACCGGAACAACGATGTGCTTCTCATCGACGATATCCAGTTTATTATAGGTAAGGAAAGTACACAGGAAGAGTTTTTCCATACCTTTAATAATCTGCACCTTGCCGGAAAGCAGATCATCATCTCCAGTGATAAACCTCCAAAAGATATGGAAACACTGGAGGCCAGACTTCGTACCCGTTTTGAATGGGGTATGATCGCAGATATTTCCTCACCTGATTATGAGACAAGAATGGCGATCCTGCGTAAAAAAGAAGAACTGGACGGACTGGAAAAATACCATATTCCAGATGAAGTTATGCAGTATATCGCCAATAATATTAAATCCAATATCCGTGAGTTGGAGGGATCTCTGAATAAACTGATTGCACTTTCTAATCTTGAAAATAAACCGATCGACATTCCTCTTGCTGCCGAAGCATTGAAAGATATGATTTCACCGGATGATAACCGTGCCGTTTCACCGGAATTGATCATTGAAGTCGTTTCCGAACACTTTAATGTACCTGTTGCTGAACTGAAAGGCAAAAAAAGGAACGCTGAAATCGTACTTCCACGCCAGATTGTCATGTATCTTTGCAGAAATATGACTGATACACCGTTAAAATCCATTGGTGCATTACTTGGTGGAAAGGATCATGCATCCATCAGCCATGGAGTTAAAAAGATCGAACAGGATATGAAGACAGATGAAGCTTTAAATAATACTATTAATATTATCAGGAAGAAGATCAATCCTATTTAACAGGAATTGTATCTGCCTTTTATTCCCTTAACAGTAAACTATTATGTTGATAACTATGTAGATAAACTGTAGATTCTTATGTGGAAAAGATATGGATAAGTTTACCGTTGATTTTCAACAGATTTTTATCCCCACAGTTTCCACAAGAAATTATTTTGATATCTACAGAGTTATCCATATGCGAAAAGCCTTAATTTATAAGGGCTGAAAGTAGTTTTTCACTTATCCACAGCCCCTATTACTGATAAGACGGAATTTTTTTCATTTATATATCTATAAAAGCCGCTCCGGAATTTTATCCACAAACCCGGTACGAACCCGAAAGGAGTTATCATCATATGAAAATTATTTGTACGAAATCAAATCTTGTAAAAGGAGTCAGTATTGTTTCAAAAGCTGTTCCATCTAAGACGACCATGCCAATCCTTGAATGTATTCTTATTGATGCTACTACAGATGTTGTAAAGCTGACAGCAAACGATATGGAACTTGGCATTGAGACATCTATGGATGGCGACATTGTTGAACGTGGTATTATTGCCCTGAACGCAAAAATCTTTTCTGAAATCGTAAGAAAACTTCCGGACAATGAAGTTACGATCGAGACAGAATCCGATAACCAGGCTCTGATTACCTGTGAAAAAGCAAAATTCAGCATTGCAGCTCAGTCAGGAGATGACTTCTCCTATTTACCTGCAATCGAAAGTAATGATTTTATCACGGTGTCTGAATTTACATTGAAAGAAGCAATCCGTCAGACCATTTTCTCTATCGCTGATAATGATACGAACAAAATGATGACCGGAGAACTGTTCGAGATCACAGAGAATGTTCTGAAAGTGGTATCTCTTGATGGTCACAGAATCTCAATCAGAAAGATTGAACTGAAAGATTTTTATGAACCAAGAAAAGTCATTGTTCCAGGAAAAACTCTGCAGGAGATCAGTAAGATCATTGGAGGAGAAGCTGAAGCAGAGGTCCAGATTTCATTTACAAAGAACCATATTGTATTTGAATTTGACAGAACAGTTGTTGTATCAAGACTGATTGAGGGAGAATATTTCAGAATTGATCAGATGCTTTCCAGTGACTACGAGACAAAAGTCCGGGTAAATAAAAGAGAATTACTGGATTGTATCGACCGTGCGACACTTCTGATCAAAGAAGGAGACAAGAAGCCGATCATCATTGATATCAAGGATGATGCAATGCAGATGATGATCAAATCACAGATCGGTTCCATGGATGAGGTAATTCTCTGTACAAAAGACGGAAAAGATCTGATGATCGGATTTAACCCGAAATTCCTGATCGATGCACTGAGAGTCATTGATGATGAAGAAGTAGATCTTTATTTCATGAATGCAAAAGCTCCATGCTTTATCAAGGATGAGGAACAAAGTTATATTTATCTGATTTTGCCGGTTAATTTTAATGCGGCAGTTTAGGAGAGAAAAATGGAACAATTTAAACTTCGTGAAAGTGATGAATTTATCAAACTTGGACAGGTACTGAAAGCTGCCGGACTGGTAGAAAATGGTGTGGAAGCAAAAGAGGTCATACAAAACGGACTGGTAGCTGTCAATGGTGAGATTGATACAAGACGTGGCAGAAAGCTGTATCCGGGCGATACAGCAACTTTTGATGGAAATGAAATAAAAATTGAAAAATAGTTGGAAAACGTGTAAAATAGCATATGAGAGTCTGTCTCAGGGATGCTATTTAGCGGTAGTGGGACAGATATGGTTATCAGATCTTTAAGATTAAAAAATTATAGAAATTATGATCTGCTGGATATGTCCTTTGATCCTAAGACGAATATCCTGTATGGCGATAATGCACAGGGAAAGACGAATATTTTAGAGGCTTTGTATTTGTCGGGAACGACAAAATCCCACAGGGGAACAAAAGACCGGGATATGATCCAGTTCGGGCATGATGAAGCACATCTTGAGATGGTCGTTGAAAAAAAGGGGCTTACTTTTCAGATCGATATGCATTTGAAAAAGAACAGTCCAAAAGGAATTGCAATCGACCGTATTCCGATCCGCAAGGCAAGTGAATTATTCGGAATCGTACATTTTGTAATTTTTTTCGCCGGAAGATCTGAACATCATCAAAGAGGGACCGGCGGGAAGACGAAGATTTATCGATCTTGAGCTTTCGCAGCTTGATAAGATTTATTTGAGTAATCTGACGAATTATAACCGGATCATCAATCAACGCAATGCGTTGCTGAAAGATATTTATAATCATCAGAATCTTGCGGAGACACTGGATATATGGGATATGCAGCTTGCGGAATATGGTACAAGAGTACTGGAAAGACGCCAGCAGTTTATTGAACAGGTAAACGGGATTATTTCAGATATTCATTATCGCCTGACCGGTGGAAAGGAACGAATCTGTCTGTCATATGAATCGGGAACAGGCGGACGTTCACTGGAAGAAGCTTTGAAGAGGAACCGCGACAGAGATCTTCGGATGAAGAGTACTTCTGTCGGACCGCACAGAGATGATATCTGTTTCCTGAGTGGAGAGCTGGATATCCGGAAGTTCGGATCGCAGGGACAGCAGAGAACAACTGCGTTATCGTTAAAACTGGCAGAAATCGAGCTGGTAAAGCAGATGATAAAAGATACGCCTGTACTTTTATTGGATGATGTGTTGTCTGAACTGGATAAAAGCAGGCAAAACTATTTATTGGACAGTATTCATGATATTCAGACTGTAGTAACGTGTACGGGACTGGATGAATTTGTGAATCATAGATTTTCAATCAATAAAGTGTTCCATATCCAGGATGGAACGGTAGCAAAAGAAAACTAGGAGGTTGGAGAATGGGTGCATCAGGTACAGAATTTGACGCTGAATATGGAGCGGATCAGATTCAGATATTGGAAGGCTTGGAAGCCGTAAGGAAAAGACCCGGAATGTATATAGGCAGCACCTCTGTCAGAGGACTCCATCATCTTGTCTATGAGATCGTGGACAATGCGGTGGATGAGGCTTTGGCAGGATATTGCGATAAGATTGTTGTGGATATCAACAAGGATAATTCGATCACAGTTACAGATAATGGACGTGGTATTCCTGTAGGTATCAACCATAAGGCGGGTCTTCCAGCGGTGGAAGTTGTATTTACCATCCTTCATGCCGGCGGTAAATTCGGCGGTGGAGGCTATAAGGTATCCGGTGGTCTTCATGGAGTTGGTGCATCTGTTGTAAATGCCCTCTCAGAATGGCTGGAAGTAGAAATCTGCCATGAAGGAAAAATTTATAAGCAGCGTTATGAACGGGGAAAGGTATGTTATAAGCTGCGGATCGAGGGAGACTGTGATCCAGAGCTGACAGGGACAAAAGTAACATTCCTTCCGGATAAAGAGATTTTTGAGGAGACGGTTTTTGATTATAATACGTTAAAACAACGTTTCCGTGAAATGGCATTTCTGACCAAGGGACTGAAGATCCAGTTGCGGGATCTTCGGGAAGAGGAAGTCCATGAGCATACATTCCACTATGAAGGTGGGATTAAAGAGTTTGTTACTTACCTGAATAAAAGCAAGACTCCTCTTTATGACCAGATTATTTACTGCGAGGGAATGAAAGATAACGTTTATGTTGAGGTTGCAATGCAGCATAACGATTCTTACAATGAGACGACATATGGTTTTGTAAATAATATTACAACACCGGAAGGCGGAACGCATATTGCAGGATTCAGAAGCGCATTAACGAAGACATTTAATGATTATGCAAAGAAAAATAAACTGCTCAAAGAAAGCGAACAGCTTTCGGGCGATGATATCCGTGAAGGATTGACGGCAATCATCAGTGTCAAGATCGAAGATCCACAGTTTGAAGGACAGACCAAGCAGAAACTCGGTAACAGTGAAGCAAGGGGAGCGGTTGATAATATCGTGCGTACCCAGCTTGAGATCTTTTTAGAGCAGAATCCGAGTGTCGCAAAGCTGACGATTGATAAATCCATGATGGCACAGCGTGCAAGGGAAGCGGCAAGAAAGGCAAGAGACCTTACGAGAAGAAAATCTGCCCTGGAGGGAATGTCTCTTCCGGGAAAACTGGCAGACTGTTCAGATAAAGATCCTTCCAAATGTGAGATTTATATCGTTGAGGGAGATTCTGCCGGCGGTTCAGCGAAGACGGCCAGAGACCGTGCAACGCAGGCAATTCTTCCGTTGAGAGGAAAAATTCTGAACGTGGAAAAAGCACGTCTGGATAAAATTTACGGAAATGCGGAGATCAAGGCAATGATCACTGCATTCGGAACAGGTATCCATGATGATTTTGATATTTCAAAACTGAGATATCATAAGATCATTATCATGACAGATGCCGATGTAGACGGTGCCCATATCAGTACATTATTATTGACATTTATGTATCGGTTTATGCCTGATCTTATCAAAGAAGGATATGTATATCTTGCACAGCCTCCGCTGTATAAGCTGGAGAAAAAATAAAAAAAGTATGGTAATAGCATACAGTGATGAAGAACTGAATCAGATCCTGACAGAAGTTGGAAAGAGATAAATAATAAATAAAAATTCAGCGATACAAAAGGTCTTGGTGAGATGGATGCCGAGCAGCTTTGGGATACGACCATGGATCCTGAACATAGAATCCTTCTCAGAGTTACGATGGATGATGAAAACTTCCTCCGAACTCGAACCTTACTTTTACCAACACTGATGGGAGATAAAGTAGAACCACGAAGAGAATTTATCGAAGAAAACGCAAAATACGTACAAAATTTGGATATATAGTATTTAACAGCGACGAGCCATACAGTTTGTTCAGGAGCAATGGCGAGTTTACTCGGCAAGTGCTTTTGAACGAACTGTGTGGGTTGGCATTGGAAATGCCAACCCAGCGAGAAAATCGTAGATTTTCGAGATGGCGAGGAGCGTGAGTTCCGCAGGCTGTTATACTGAAAAATTCTCACCAATATCGACAGAATTAAGGAGATAAGAGATGGAAGACAATATTTTTGATAAAGTCCATGAAGTCGATCTGAAAAAGACGATGGAAACTTCCTACATCGATTATGCCATGAGTGTAATCGCATCCCGTGCCCTTCCTGATGTAAGAGACGGATTGAAGCCGGTACAGCGAAGAATCCTGTATTCAATGATCGAATTAAATAATGGCCCGGATAAGCCACACCGTAAATGTGCCCGTATCGTCGGTGATACAATGGGTAAATATCATCCTCACGGAGACAGCTCAATTTACGGAGCTTTGGTTAATCTGGCACAGGAATGGTCTACTCGTTACCCACTGGTAGATGGACATGGAAACTTCGGTTCCGTAGACGGAGACGGAGCAGCGGCCATGCGATATACAGAGGCACGTCTGAGTAAAATTTCCATGGAAATGACTGCTGACATCAATAAAGACACAGTAGATTTCACACCAAACTTTGATGAGACGGAGAAAGAACCTTCAGTTCTTCCATCAAGATTCCCGAATCTTCTTGTAAATGGTACATCAGGAATTGCCGTAGGAATGGCAACCAATATTCCGCCACACAATCTGAGAGAAGTGATCGCAGCAGTAGTAAAGATCATTGACGATCAGATCGAAGATAAAGAAGAGACAACGATCGAAGAAATTTTGCAGATCATTAAAGGACCTGACTTCCCGACGGGTGCAGAAATCCTTGGTACAAGAGGTATTGAAGAAGCATACAGAACAGGTCGTGGAAAGATTCGTGTGCGTGCAATTACCAATATTGAGCCGATGCAGAATGGAAAAAACCGGATTATTGTAACGGAACTTCCATTTATGGTAAATAAAGCAAGACTGATTGAGAAGATTGCAGAGCTTGTAAGAGATAAGAAAATCGATGGAATCACAGATCTGAGCGACCAGTCGAGCCGTGAAGGTATGCGGATCTGCATCGAACTGCGTCGTGATGTGAATCCGAATGTGATTCTGAATCAGCTTTATAAGCATACACAGTTGCAGGATACATTTGGCGTTATTATGCTGGCACTGGTTGGCAATCAGCCAAAAGTAATGAATCTCCTGGAGATGCTGAATTATTACCTGAAGCATCAGGAAGATGTAGTTACGAGAAGAACAAAATATGATCTGAATAAAGCTCAGGAAAGAGCCCACATTTTAGAGGGATTACTGATTGCACTGGATAATATTGACGAAGTGATCAAGATTATCCGTGGTTCTCAGAATGTTCAGATCGCAAAGCAGGAATTGATTAAAAGGTTTGGTCTGTCAGAAGTTCAGGCTCAGGCAATCGTAGATATGCGTCTGCGTGCATTGACCGGTTTGGAAAGAGAAAAGATTGAAGCAGAATATGCTGAATTGATGAAGAAGATTGAAGAATTTAAGGCGATTCTTGCAGACAAAAAGCTTCTGTTAGGTGTAATTAAAAAAGAAATTCTTGTGATTTCTGAAAAATACGGAGATGACAGAAGAACCCGTATCGGATATGACGAGTTTGATATTTCCATGGAAGATCTGATTCCACGGGAAAATGTTGTGATTACCATGACAAAACTTGGTTACATCAAGAGAATGACGATGGATACGTTCAAGAGTCAGAACCGTGGCGGAAAGGGAATCAAGGGAATGCAGACGCTGGAAGATGATTATATCCGTGAGTTGTTCGTGACAACGAGCCACCATTATATCATGTTCTTTACAAATACAGGGCGTGTTTACAGAATGAAAGCATACGAGATTCCTGAGGCAGGAAGAACTGCAAGAGGAACTGCGATCATTAATCTGCTTCAGTTGATGCCGGAAGAAAAAATTACAGCGATCATTCCGCTTCGCGAATATGAAGAAGGAAAATATCTGTTCATGGCAACAGAAAAGGGACTTGTCAAGAAGACACCGATTCAGGATTACGCAAATGTAAGAAAGACCGGCCTGGCAGCGATTGCACTCAGAGAAGATGATCGTCTGATCGAAGTAAAAGTAACGGACAATACAGAGGATATTCTGCTTGTTACGAGAGATGGTATGTGTATTCGTTTCAATGAGACGGATGTACGTTCTACAGGACGTGTATCCATGGGAGTACGCGGAATGAATCTGACGGACAACGATGTAGTGATCGGAATGCAGACTGCAAGTCAGGGAACGGATCTGCTCATCGTATCTGAAAAAGGTATGGGCAAACGTACCAATATGGATGAATTTACACGACAGAACCGTGGCGGTAAAGGTGTGAAATGTTATAAGATCACTGAGAAGACCGGAAATGTAGTCGGTATGAAAGCAGTGGATGAAGACAGCGAGATCATGATTATCAATACGGAGGGAATCATCATCCGTATGAAGTGTTCTGATATTTCTGTATACGGAAGAATTACTTCAGGTGTGAAGTTGATTAATCTGAAAGAAAAAGATAAAGTTGCAAGTGTTGCAAAAGTAAGAAAAGCTTCTGCAGAAATTGACGGAGAGCAGGTAGAAATCTCTGATGGAGAAGAACCTGAAAGTGAAGCGTCAGACAATTCAGAGGAATCATAGATTCGGGAAGAAGAAGTAATTCTACTTTAGAAATAGAGGAAGAAAAGCTGATCGCACGACAGAAAAAAACTGCCGTGCGATTTTCCTTTTAAAAAGAAAAAGATTGGTGTATGATAACATCAAAGACAAATAAAAAGATCAGAGTCGGGATAAGAGCGGCAGTGCAGAAAAGTAATTTAGACAGAGGGGGCGAAAATATGAAGAAGAAAGAGCAGAAAAAAGTTCTGATCCAAAAAGGAATGACAGTAGGAATGATATTTCTTCTTTTACTGGTGGCAGAAGGATGTCAGAAAAAAGATACCTCAGTGACAGATCCGTTGGATTCCAATATAAAGCAGGAAGAAACACAGAAAAATACAGATCAGAAAAATGAAGATTCTGATACTGAAAAATCAGATCAGAATAAAAAGGATGAGTCTTCATCTGCAGAGGATAATGTAGATAATGAAGAGAAGGTTGACGATCAGAATCTGGAGAAGGTTGCATTTTTAACTTATGAGGAAATACTGTCAGATGAAACTTCTATTTATGATGAGGATCAGTTAAAAAAAGCAAAAGAAGTATTGGAAAATGGAACTTATGAAAATGCCTCAAATACCGTTATAAAGGATGGTTCTTTTATTTGGGTGATGATTCCGCAGGATTCAGGTATGCAGAAGACCTATTATCTTGTGTGTAGATCAGAAGATGCAGGAAAATCATGGGAATATATGCAGGAAGAGTATGCGGTGACAGCCGGGATTGACGATATCTGTTCCAAAGATGGATTTATTTTTCTGACATCGGGTTCGGGAATGAACTGGTCGAAACTTGAAATTTTTGCTGAAAACGGAAATAAAAAATATACAGGTTATGACCGTGAAGAAATTCTTCCTGAAAAGTATCAGTTGCTGGCGGAGAGAGCGTGTGCAAAAATTAAAAAAGTTGATACTAAAAAGAAGCAGATAGAACTGGAATGGTATGGAGTTGAAAATCAGAAAGAAGCATTTTTAACAGAGAAGTCATCCTTTAGTGGTAAAAATATAGAATTTGATTCAAAAGTAGAGGATTACCGTGCGTACCGTGAACAGGAAGAAAAGACAGGATATACTTTTGCAAAGGCAGATTCTGAAGTACTGAAAGAAGAGAATCTCAGAAAAATTTACGACCAGGAGAAATTGATCGGTGAGGTTTCTCCTGCGTATTCAATCCGAATTGCGATTAATGAAATTTATGCCAGAAAAGGATATGATTTTACAGGTACGGCTTATGAAAATTATTTCAGTCAGAAGAGCTGGTATGCTCCGGTAAAGGGAAAGATCGTGCAGGAGTCGGAAATTAATCAGTACGAAAAAGAAAATATCGATTTACTCGTAAAACTGGAAAAAAATTATAAATAAATGGTAAAAAAATGGTTGGAAAAGAGACTGACCGATGAGAAAAAAATAAACGGCATCCGCAGTAAAATGTGGATGTCGTTTTTTCACTTATCCAATCTGATTAAAAGTAAGAAAAAAGTTTATAGTGTGGATAAACCGGGCAGAGGTTGAAGATAACTGTTCTGAAAAAATCAAAGGATGTGGAAAACGTATGAAAAGTTTGTGGAAAATAAAAAAGTGGAGTTCAGCAGTATTTCAAAGCATAGGAAAAAGTTCCAGGGAATAAAATAGAGCAAGGAGTAGTCATGGAATATGAGGAACGGGAAAATGAAAAAGAAGATTACAGGACTGATCCTGCATTTTTTCGCAAGGGCAGTGGTTGGAATGATGTTGATATTTATAATAAATCAGTGGGTACTTCCGGCTGATTCTTCAATTAATGTGGGATTAAATCCTGTCTCCTTTTTGACATCCGGAACCCTTGGTATTCCTGGGGTCTGCCTGCTTTACGGAATTACTTTCTATCAGATTTTGTGAGATTTTAACAAAAAGTAATTTTTTGAAATCAGGGACTGGACAAACGAAAAAAGGCTGTATATAATGCGTCTTACACGACAGGCAATCACCTGTTGTCGCACCGGTTGAAGGGGAAAGACCGGTGTCTCTAAGTGCCGGAAGTGGACATCCGGCAGCTTTTATCTTTATTCGATGCTGCAGGTTCGCAGCAGTAATTCAAGTTATGATATGTGAAAAAGCAGAGGAAAGGAGTGGTCAGGCTCAATTTGTAATCTGCGATGTTCAGAGAGAATATGCAGAAAATCTGATGAACATTATTTCGGAAAAATTAAAAGAGGAGTATCAGTTTCACCTCTTTTGGAATCTTCAGCAACTGAAAGAGTTTTCAGAGAAGATGCCGATCAGCAGACTTCTTATAGCGGAGGAATATCCGGTAGAAAAGAGAAAAGAGATTTTAGCAGAAAATCGTTATCTTCTGACGGGAAAAAGGAGTCAGGAAAAAGAGCGGGAAGGAGAGGATGACTGGTTTCAGGAAGAAGTTCCGGTTTACAGATATCAGAGTGCAGAGATCATTTTGCAGAAAGTAACCGGCAGGATGGAACTGAAAGAAAAAGTGGTAGCGGATACATCGGTACGCGGGCTGATCGGAGTTTATTCGCCGATCCATCGGATCGGAAAGACCAAATTTGCTATTCGTACTGCGAGGCAGTTGGGAAGAAGTGTCCCGGTATTATACCTGAACCTGGAAGGAAACTCAGGAGATAATTACTATTTTCAGAACAGGGAAGGAAATGACCTTGGAGACCTTTTGTATTATATGCGGCAGGACAATATGAATCTTGGCTTGAAGCTTGTCGGTATGATCAGGCAAAAAGGCGGAGTGGATTATATCCCGGCGATCAGAAATGAACAGGACTTCAGGAATGTGGATCGTGAAGAATGGCTGCGTCTGTTTGAGGCAATTCTGGAAAAAAGTATTTATGAGATCCTTCTTCTGGATCTTGGGGACAGTATCAACGGACTTTATCAGATACTGGAAAATTGCGGAAGAATTTATACACCGTATATTGACGAGGGAATCGCAAAGGCAAAGCTAGATCAATATGAAAAGAGTCTGCGGATTTCCGGTCATGGAGAAATTCTTTCCCGGACAGTGAAAAAGAGGATTGGACGAGCCAAAATGCAGGAACGGTATCTTCCAGGAAAAAGAGGGGAGGCTCAGAAAGATGAATGAAAGAAGGGCTGAACTGATTTATGGACAGGTGTTGCAGCGGATGGATATGACCAGAGAGACCGGAGATGAGGAACTGCAGGAACTGATCCGTATGACACTGGAAGAAGCTTCAGAAAAAGAATATCTGCCGTTGAATGAAAAGATTGAATTGAGCAGGGAACTATTTCATGCATTCAGAAAGCTGGATATCCTTCAGGAATTACTGGAAGATCCGAAAATTACAGAAATTATGGTGAATGGAACGGATCATATTTTTTATGAAAAAGGCGGGCGGTTGTTTCGGTCAGAACGAAAATTCATGTCAGAAGAAAGGCTGGTTGATGTGATCCAGCAGATTGTAGGTGAGGCAAACCGGTATGTTAGTGAGGCTTCACCTATCGTGGATGCAAGACTGAAAGATGGATCCCGTGTCAATGTAGTCATGAAACCGGTGGCGGTAAACGGACCGATCCTTACGATACGAACATTCCCGGAAGAACCATTGACGATGAAGAAGCTGATCGACTGTGGAAGTATGACAGAAGAAGCGGCACAGTTCATCAGAAAATTGGTTATTGCAAAATATAATATTTTCGTGAGTGGAGGAACGGGTGCAGGAAAAACTACATTTTTGAACGCAATGTCGGATTTTATACCGAAAGATGAGCGAATCATAACGATTGAAGATAATGCGGAAATGCAGATCAGAGGAGTGGAGAATCTTGTGAAACTGGAAGCGAGGGGAGCAAATCCGGAAGGAGAAGGAGCTGTGACGATCAGAGATCTGATCCGCTCGGCCCTGAGAATGAGACCGGACAGGATCATTGTAGGAGAAGTCCGTGGAGATGAAACGGTTGATATGATTTCATCTGCCATGCTGAATGGACATAGTGGGTCAATGTCCACAGGACATGCAAATAATCCTACTGATATGCTTCACAGACTGGAGACGATGATGTTGATGGGGATTGATCTTCCTTTAGCGGCAGTTCAGAGACAGATTGCTTCGGCACTGGATATTATTATCCATCTCGGAAGGTTAAGAGATAAAAGCAGAAAAGTACTACAGATTACAGAAATTGAAAAATATGAGTCTGGCAAGATTCATACAAGGACTTTATATGAGTTCAGGGAGGAGGGAATGGAGCATGGAAAAATTAAAGGAAGACTTATGAAAGTGGCTGAGCTGTCGAATCAGGAAAAGCTCATGGCTGCAGGATATAAAGAAGCATGAATATCTGATCGGTCTTGCAAAGAGTACGGTTATTTTCGGACTGATCCTGTATTTATTTTATGAGTCATTTCTGCCCGGAATCATCCTTTTCCCGGTCTGGGGATTTTACATGAAAGAGTGGCTGGAAGAAATGACGGACAAAAAAGAAGAAGAATTTCGGGTTCAGTTTAAAGACAGTATTCAGATTATGGCGGGAGCTTTAAAAGCCGGATATTCAGCAGAAAATGCGATCAGAGAAACCTGCCATGACTTAAAGCCAATGTACAAAAGTGAGTCAAGGATCATCAAAGAATATGAGATTATGATACGAAAATTAAAAATCCATATACCGGTAGGACAAGTACTGAGTGAATTTGCTGAAAATGTAGAGCAGGAAGATGTAGATAACTTTGTGACGGTTTTTACTACTGCCCAAAAAAAGTGGTGGGGACAGTATTGTGATTATCAAAGATGCGGTAAAAGTCATCAGTGAAAAGATGGAGACCGAGAAAGAGATTCAGACAATGATCGCATCAAAAAAACTGGAGTTTGAAATTATGAGCATGATTCCCTTTGGAATGATCGGGTATATGAAGCTGACCTTTGGTGATTTTCTGAAGGTACTGTATGGGAATCCTGCAGGGATCATTGTGATGAGTATCTGCCTTGCTTTATATTTTACAGCGTATATATGGGGAAAGAAGATGATCAAAATTGAAGTTTGAAAAGAAGACAGTTTACAGAGCAGGCAGTATTTTCATTGTCTCTGTTGTCATTAGTATTGCTGTATTTCTGAGTGACCGGGGAGCAGGATTAGAAAGAAATCAAAATGGACAGGTGGTACTTTTGCGTGAAGAACACGGAAAGGGAAATAAGACAGAAGAATTGGAGGCGAAAATAGGAAATGACTGTGAAAAGATACAGATCGATCTATCAGAACAGGAATATAGTGAGACTGAGATTGCAGATGTATTTCGGGATGCGGAACAGAAACTTGGACAGATGATTCTTGGGGAAAATACAAGTCTTGATGAAGTGAGATCAGATCTGAATCTGTTCAGTTCCATTCCTGACACGGGAATTTCGATGGAATGGGATTCTGATCGTCATCAAGTAATAGACAGTCAGGGAACTATCTTTCAGGATGATCTGACAGAGGACGGAACATTAGTGAAGCTGACTGCAAAGTTAAAGTATAAAGAACAGAGCGAAAAATATGAATTTTATGTTCGGATATTTCCGGCAAGGGAAAGCAAAAAAGAAAAAATAGTGCGGGAACTTAAAGAGGCTGTTCAGAAAGAGGAAGAAGATACCAGGACAGAAAAATATTTAATCTTACCGGATGAAATCAATGGAACAAAAATCACCTGGAGTCATGAGAAAAATTCAGGAACTGTCGGAATCCTTATAGCCGGGGGCGGGGCAGCAGTGATGGTCTTTGTATCAGAGAATCAGAAAAATGAAAGAAAAAATGAAAGAAGAAAGTAGAAGAGATGAGAAGGGACTATCCACAGATCATAAACCGGTTCAGCCTGTATATCGGAGCGGGGATGTCCGTAAGAAATGCATGGCAGCGTATCACAGAAGATTATAGAAAAAATAAGGAGCGTACAGGGAGAAGAAAAGCTTATGAAGAGATGATTTATACAGAAAATCAGATGAAAAATAAAGCGGCAGAGTCGGAGTGTTATGAAGAGTATGGAATCCGGTGTGGATTGTCTGTGTATCGTAGATTTGGTACACTGCTGTCCCAAAATCTGCGTAAAGGATCAAAGGGATTAAGCGAGTTATTGAAAAGAGAAACCGGGGAAATGTTTGAAGAAAGAAAAAAGCAGGCAAGAAAGCTTGGAGAAGAGGCGGGAACAAAGCTGATGATTCCATTATTTATGATGCTGGCAGTTGTATTTATTATTGTGATAGTTCCGGCATTTTTTACAATCCAGATTTAAGGTCAGTAAAAAGCAGTGATATAAGAATAGATAGGCAGCAATATAAGAATGAACAGGCAGTGATACAGGAATGGATAGGTGGTGATACTAAAATGGATCATTCGTGCAATAGCAGGAGCAGAAGAGAAAACTATGTAAAATGCAGATGAACGGAGGAAAATGCAGATGAGAAATGTTGTTGGTGAAATGAAGCAGAGAATGCACCCGAAAATAGAACGGTTTACTACAGGTTGTAAAGCATTGGGTGAATCTAAAAAAAGACAACTGGTGGGAATGCTTGCAGGGAAGGAGTATGTATCAGGAATTACGGTAATAGAACTGGTATTGATCCTGGTGATCATTATTGCTCTGCTTGTTATTTTTAAGGAGCAGTTGATTGATCTGCTGAATACTATTTTTGAAAAGATTACATCAGAGAGTTCCGGGATCTGAGATGAAGAAAGGAGAAATCACGGTCTTTCTGAGTCTGACGGTTGTGTTGCTGGTGTCTTTTATTTTAGGAATGATGAATGCAGCGAATATCCAACTGATGAAAAATCAGGCAAGAATTGATGTAGACAGTGCGTTGTATTCTTTGTTTGGAGAATATCAGACAGATTTGCTGGAAGAGTATCATATTTTCGGTATAGAGGAAACTTATGGAACGGGAAATCTGCAGGAAGAAAATCTGCAGGAAGAAAATCTGCTTAGACGAATGCACTATTTTGGAACGAAAGGAATCGTACATGAGATAAAAGGAATCCAGTATCTGACAGATCTTGATGGCATGGGATTACGGGAGCAGATCATTACATATATGGAACAGAAATACGGGATTGAGTATGCACGTAATCTGGCAGGTATGACTGGAGAATGGGAAGAAGTTGAAATTCAGGAAAAGGAAGCGAAAGAAAATCAGAATCAGTCAATAGAAGAGATGAAGCAGATGTCTGAAGAGATGGAAAAAGATCATCAGGAGGAGATAGAAAATCCTTTTGACTGCATGGAGCAGATAGAAGCAAATGGGATCATTTCTTATGTGCTGCCGAAAGATAAAAGGTTGTCAGGCAAAGAGATAAATCGGGACAGGCAGGTATCCGTGAGAATAAGAGTTGCAGGAAGAGGAAATTTTCCAGCAAGAAAAAATCTGAGTGGGACAGAGGAACGACTTTTATTTAATGAGTATGTCCTGAAAAATTTAGAGAATGCAGCGGGAAGAGAAGCGGAACCAGATGAGTTGGAAGATCAGGCGGCTGTGAGTGATGGAAATAAAATCTATCAGGAAGAGAGGAAAAAAAGTCTGGATTATGAAGTGGAATATCTTCTTGCAGGAAAAAAATCAGATAAAGAAAATCTTGAATCGGTTTTAATGAAACTCTTTCTGATCCGAATGGGAGTGAATTATATCTGTCTGCAAAAAGACAGTGGAAGAAAAGCTGAAGCGGAAGTGCTGGCTGTAACAATCTGTACGTTACTGCTTATGCCGGAAGGGACAGAAGTTGTAAAGCAATTAATTTTAGCTGCCTGGGCAGGTGGTGAAAGTGTTGCAGATCTGAGAACGCTTCTCGCAGGTCAGAGGGTACCGGCAATTAAGACTTCGGAGAACTGGAGCGTGTCCCTCGCAGAACTTCCATTGATTTTGAGCAGTGACAAGAGAGCAGAGGTCAAAGAAACGGAAAAAGGATTATCCTACAAAGATTATCTGCGGATACTGCTGTTCCTGAAAGATACAAAAGAAGTGACCATGAGGCTGGCAGACCGAATTGAAGAAAATATCAGAAGCCTGCCGGAGAAAGAATATTTTCGCATAGATCAGTGCGTCACGAAGCTTGAAATAGAAAATAAAGTGACTGTATATGGAGATATATCCTATACATTTCCTGCTTATTTTGGATATCAATAAATCGAACCGATTTACTATAAACAGTCATACGGATTTACATAGGTTCATAGAGATTATCCCCGGTGCAGATGTCCTTTCCGACACCCATTTTTAAAGTACTGACGATGAGTCGGTACAGTCTTATCCCGTACCCCTCATACGGGAAACCTCACAAATTTATAGAAAGGAAAAACTGCGATGATAAAGCTGAATAAAGATAGCAACAGTCCAAAAATGGAAAGGGCATCTGCACCGGGGATAAAAGTAAAAAAATATAATATAAAAGGAATCATAACGATAGAAGCAGCACTTGCAATTCCACTATTTCTTTTTGCAGTAATCTGTCTGATCTATCTGATAGAAGTGCGGAATATCAGACTGGTACTTCATAATGCATCACAGAGTGCGGCAAAAGAAACGGTAGAAGATCTGGCTGTTTTGCCTGTATTTAATTCCGTAAAGATGCAGCAGAAGATAATAAAAAATATCGGGGAAGAACGACTGGAAAGAAGTCTTCTTGATGGTGGAACTTCTGCAATAAGCTGTTGGAAATCTTATTATGATATGGTGCATGGAGAGGTAAATATTTGTGTGGAGTATAAAGTGAAACTTCCAATCCCTCTACCAGGAAATTATTCTGCAAAATATGCAGAAAATATAAAAATGAGTGCGTGGAATGGATATCAGGATGGAGAAGATACAGAAGGAGAGGATGAACTGGTCTATATAACAGAACTTGGTACAGTATGGCACAGGAGTGCTACGTGTCCTTATCTGCAATTATCAATCCAGTATGTGCCATACACGGGACTTGGCAATATGAGAAATGAAAGCGGAGGCAGATATCATGCGTGTGAACGGTGCGTGATTGGAACAACTATGACCGGAATCTATATTACGCAATACGGTGACAGATATCACAATTCGTTGAATTGCAGTGGATTAAAAAGAACGATACGGACAATAAAAAAATCTCAGACAGCTGGAAAAAGAGGCTGTTCCAAATGTGCATCAGAATAGAAAAAGAGGGGGTCAACAGTGCATCAGAATAGAACCGGAATCATTAAAAGTCAATGTAAGATGATGAAAACAGAGGAAGAGCTAAAGCATTTAAAAATGGGGGAAAGGAGTCAGAAAAGTATATGAAATATGGAGGTCTGGTGGGAAATGTGATAATGGGAGTGTATTTGATATCACTTTCTTATTCGGATATGAAAAGAAGAAAACTAAGTGTTGGAGTGATTGTATTGGGATTTCTTTCGGCACTGGTTTTTCAGGCAATTACTGGTATCGAATCATGGAGAGCTGTTGCAGGAGGAATTTTAACAGGGTTTCTTTTTATGGGAATCAGCAGACTTACAGAAGAGAAGATCGGATATGGAGACAGTCTTCTGATTATTGTACTCGGTACTTTCCTTGGAATGTGGAAGTTACTGATATTACTTTTGGGAGCGTTTGGACTGGCGGCAGCAGTATCAATTCTGTTGATGATAAAAAGAAAGTTTACGAGAAAAAGTATGATCCCATTTGTCCCATTTCTTACAGTTGCATATATGGGTGAGATGCTAGGAGGGATGCTGAGTGGAGGAGTCTGAATCAATGGGATATGTATCAGGGAGTACGGTTGTTGAGATGTCTTATATTATGCCACTGATTATGTTGATGTTTGTTCTGATCATCCATACAGTCTTTTACTTCTATGACAGGGCAGTCTTAAATGGAGCAGCCGCAGAAACGGCAGTTCTGGGAGCTGAACTGGAGCGGAGACATGGAGCAGAGGAGGAAAATCTGAAAGAATTTTTTGAAGAGAGAACTTCGGGAAAACTGATTCTTATGACAGATCCATCAGTGGCGATCACCCGGACAGATAACAAGATTCAGGTGACTGCAATGGTACAGAAAGGAAGATTTGAACTGGAAGTCAGGCAACGGGCAGTAATCGTAAATCCGGAGGAGAAGATCAGATGGATAAAATAAAGTCACAGAAGCAATTGAATATACAGACTGAGGATCGGTGGGATGCATCCTGTATTCATGTGGATGTTCCCAGTTTACAGAAAGAAGATTACCAGCTTCAAATGCTTCAGAATAATCGGATCAGAGGACTGCTGGAATTGTCGGTGACAGGGCGTGAAGAGAGCAGTCGGTATACTTATAAGACTTTGAATGGTGCATCATTGGAAGAACGATATCGGATGGAGGCGATGGGAAAAAAGGAAATCCTGGAATTAACGGAGCAGTTACTTTCACTTGGAGAAAAAGTGAAAGAGTATCTTCTTGATCCCAACAGGATCTTGCTGATGCCACAATGCATTTTTAAGATCAGAGGAGAATACAATTTTTGTTATTTGCCGATTGAATATCAAAGTTTTTGTGAGGCATATCATGGACTGACAGAATTTTTTGTGAAAAAAATCGATTACAAAGATATAGAAACTGTATTTTTGACCTGTATGCTCCATAAAGAGACGATGAAGGATACCTATGATCTGAAAGAGATTCTAAAAAAATACAGAGAAGAGGCAGGTGAAATCTCTCTGCCGGAAAAAAAGAGCAGAACAGAAACTGGATATTTTTGTAAATGAGGAAGGTGAAGAAGAATTATTTCCGTTGGAACATCCCCAAAAGCAGGAGATGGTATGCGAAGAAAAGAAGTATGGATTTTTTAAAAAATTTGGAAAGAAGATAAAAAGTGGATACTGGGGGGATTGGGATGATCTGCTCACAGAGGCAGAAAATAAAACTGAAATGTGAATTTCTCGAAGAAAATGTGGACAACTTTTCAGAAACCTGCCTATAATGTAAAAAAGTCAGGTGAAAAGAGGCATAAATATGAGAAAAAAACCGAAGGCAGTCTGTACTGTCGGACTGATTATAGTGAATATCGCAGTCTTTATGGTATTAAGTTTACTGGGGGATACTGAGAATGGATATTTTATGCTTCATCATGGAGCAATGTATGAACCGATGATATTGGAGAATCAGGAATATTACCGCTTTTTTACTTGTATGTTCCTGCATTTTGGAATCCAGCATCTGCTGAATAATATGGTCATGCTGGGAGCTTTAGGATGGCAGTTAGAACCGGTAATCGGAAAAGTAAAATATCTGTTGATTTATTTTATCAGTGGACTTGGAGGCAGCGGTCTGTCTTTTGCATGGAACGTTATGCATGAAGAGCAGAGTGTATCGGCAGGAGCATCCGGTGCGATTTTTGGATTGATGGGAGCATTACTGTATGTTGTGATTGCCAACAGAGGAAGGCTGGGTGATCTTTCAGGAAAAGGTATGATGCTGATGGTCCTTCTTGGTCTCTATTGCGGAATGACCAGTACCAGTGTTGATAATCTTGCTCATATAGGCGGTCTGGTCTGCGGATTTATCCTGGCACTGATTCTGTATCGTAAAAAGAAAAAGCCTGCTTATACAGCCGAGTGGATTCGGCAGTCAGCAGGCGATGACTTATAGAAAATTTAGATCGGGAGGGAGACAGTAAAGGTTGTCCCAGGGCCTTTTTTGGACTCAAAAGAGAGCGTCCCTTTATGGGCTTCAATAATTCTTTTTGAAACGGCAAGTCCCAGTCCTGTTCCACCGGGTTTGTGAGTGATGAAAGGTTCAAAGATCGTTTTCTGAAGATCTTTTGGAATACCGCACCCGTTATCTTTACAGCGGATCACGATCCGGTCATCTATGCGGTCGGCAGTGAGCCGGATCTTTCGGTAAGACTGCTCCATAACCGCATCTTTGGCATTGCGGAGAAGATTTAAAATAACTTCTTCCAGTTTAATCTTGTCACCGGTGAAACTCCCCATATCAGGCATGATGCGGGAGGTAAATTCAATGGGATATACAGACTGTTCTGATTCAAGTGAAATTGCAAAGGAGACTGCAATATTTTTTAATAACTGTTCGATGGAAAAGACAGAAAGATGAAGTGTATTTCCATTGTTGTAATCAGAAAGTTCATTTAGTAAACTGCACATAAAATCAACATCATCCATGGTCTGCTTCCAGTTGAAAAATTCTTTTACTTCAGGATGTTCCAGTTCCATTATCTGTAGAGAGGAAGAAATTAAAGTAAGTGGATTTCGTATTTCGTGAGAGATCAGGGAGACAGCTTCCTGATGATTTTTCAGAAGCTGGGTAATAATCTGACGGGCATCTTCATTCGTTTCCAGTAAGTGGTTCATCTTGTTGATATCTATATTGGTAAGCATGAGTAAGTCCCTCACTTTCTAAAATGATCAGAAATAAAGATTTCTGACGGACTATTCTAACATTGGATAATTGAAAATGCAAGAAAAATCGTTCGACCTTTTTCGACCGAAAAAATAAGTCTGTGTGTGAGAAAAATCACTTCTCTTTTGGTAAAAAATAGTCTATACTACTTGTGAATACCGACGAGAAAGAGGATGAAATAAATGAGAGATGAGAATTGTATTTTTTGTAAAATAGCAGCAGGCGAGATTCCTTCCGCCACACTTTATGAAGATGATGATTTCAGAGTAATACTGGATTTAGGACCGGCATCAAAAGGACATGCCCTGATTCTTCCAAAGAATCACTATCGTAATTTATATGATATTGATGATGAGGTAGCATCAAAGGCAATTCTTCTGGCTAAGAAGATGATTACGAAGCTGACAGATGTACTGAATTGTGATGGATATAATATTGTCCAGAATAATGAAGAAGCAGCAGGTCAGACGGTGTTCCATTTTCATATGCATATGATCCCGAGATATAAGAATGACAATGTGGGACTCGGATGGCATATGGGTGAACTGTCAGAAGCAGATAAAAATGAGATCTTAGAAAAATTGAAATGATACCGGAGAAGATATGTTAACAGGAAATCGTGAATTTAACGAGAGTTATGAGAATTATAAAAATCTCATCCTGAGAACGGCATATACTTATTCAGGCAATCGAGAGGCAGCAGAGGACATTACACAAGAGACTTTTCTGAAATTGTATATAGGATACGACAGCATGAAGAAAGAGAATATCCCTTCATGGCTGTATACCACTGCGAAAAATATGGCATTAAACTATAAGAAAAAGGCAAAGTGGGAAGTATTGGCGATGGATGATGATGAGAGTGCTGTGCCAGAACCAGGTACAAAAAGCACAGAGGATGAATATCTGGAAGATGAACTGAAAAGAAAACGGAACGTACTTCATAAGAAGATCAGTGAGGAAATGTATAAAAAGAATCCACGATGGTATGAAGCAATGGTTCTTGTTTACTATATGGATATGCCTCAGGTGAAAGTGGCAGAACTGATGGGTGTCAATCTGAGAACACTGCACAGTCTGCTACATAGAGCAAAGAACTGGATAAAGAAAAATTATAAAGTCGAATATGAAGAAATGAACCGGGAAGACTGATAAAGATACTTTAAGACTTCCCGGTGGATTGGAACAGAGTAAAATTAAGAAACTTCTTCAATCAGCTTGATGATCGTACCGATGGAATCCTGCTGACCGGAGTTCTTCATGGAATTTATGAAAGTAGTACGGTTTTCATACAGATTTTTTACAGCAGCCAGGAGAGTTTCTTTTGTAAGCTGTTCTTCTTCAAGAACCAGGCTGAATCCCTGACGTTCAAAAGAACGTGCATTGAGAATCTGATCACCGCGGCTTGCATTGGCAGACAGCGGGATGAGAAGGTTTGGTTTATGAAGTGCAAGCAGTTCACAGATTGCATTTGCTCCGGCTCGTGATATAACGATATCAGCGAGTGCGAACAGATTGCGGAGTTCATTTTTGATGTATTCAAACTGACAGTAGCCTTCAACATCCTTTAAGGATTCATCCATCTTGCCTTTACCACAAAGATGAATGATCTGAAAGTCTTTTAAAAGCTCAGGCAGTGCTTCACGTACAGCATTATTTACTGCTACAGCTCCGAGACTTCCACCGATAACGAGGATAACCGGTTTGTCGGATGTGAAGTGGCACATATCCATTGCTGCAATCTTATTTCCAGACAGAAGTTCCTGACGAATCGGAGAACCTGTAAGGACTGCCTTACCTTCTGGAAGAGATTTGAGCGTCTCAGGAAAATTACAGCAGACTTTGGCTGCTGAAGGAATAGCAATTTTATTGGCAAGGCCCGGTGTCATATCAGACTCATGAATGATAACCGGTACTTTGCAGCGTTTCCCGGCAAGTACAACGGGAACAGATACAAATCCTCCTTTGGAGAAGATAACATCAGGCTTTAACTGTCTGATCAGTTTATGGGCTTCACGAAAGCCTTTCAGTACACGGAACGGATCAGTAAAATTCTGTACGCTGAAATAGCGTCGTAATTTTCCGGAAGAGATTCCGTGATAAGGGATACCGAAAGGTTCAATAAGTTCCTTTTCGATTCCCGTATAAGAACCAATATATTGGATATCGTATCCGAGTTCCTTAAGACGAGGAAGAAGGGCGATATTTGGAGTGACATGTCCGGCTGTACCACCACCGGTCAGAATGATTCGCTTCATTATGGATAACCTCCTAATTATTGAATTTAGACTATTTTCATATTAATCTTATTTAAAAAAATGTCAAGATAAAAAGAAGGTGTGATGGTGGACGAGAAGAAGGAAGTTTGCACGTCTACAAAGAGACGGAAAAGGTGTAAAGAATGAAGAATCTGAAAAAATTGTCATTGGAAGATGAAATTAACAGAGAAGCGGAAGAAATAGAGAAAAAGGTAAAGGAGAATAAAGAAATTGAGGGAATGACTGTATCCGAGGATATGGAGACTGCCCTGTTCAATAAGATACAAGAATATGAATACGATAAGAGATTGAAGAAAGTAGTCTATCGTAAGAAGAAGCGGACATATGTGATCGGGGCGATTGCTGCAATTATCATTTTGATTTGTGGCAGTGTTATGACCAGTGTAGGAAGTAAATCCTATGTGAAAGTGTTGTGGGAACGAATTAATGGGGATGAAAGTTCTAATATCATTAATGTAGAAGATATGGATTCAAAGAAATCAAAGGATGTTGATGAAGGAACAATTTATAAAGAACTTGCTAAAACCTTTGGAGATTATCTTTTAAGAATGGAATATCGTCCGAAAGACATGCAGTTGATTCGATATTCAATTGATGTGGAACAAAGAAAAGGTACATTATTCTATCAATATAATGATGAAATTGTGAGATATTCAATGTATTTAAATGATGATGATTCTTCTTTTGGTCAGAAAGAGGTAGACACAAAGTCTAAGGAATATAATTATAAATGTGAAGAATTTATTGCGGATGTAAAAGAGTATACGGTTGAAGAAACTAAGCAGAAGCGATATGTGGCAGATTTTGAGTATATGGGAATTCATTATCAGTTAAAAGGTTGCCTTCCGAAAGAGGAATTGGAAGAAATTTTAAAAAATTTAATTTTTTTCTAAAAAACGCGTAAGTTTTTCCGAGTTCAGTTGTTTATATATACAGAAGGGCAAGGAAAAGAACATGAAAAAAAGAATTTTATCAGTAATGAGCAGTCTGGTAATGGCTGGATGCATCTTAGGAACATCATCCGTTGCAGTCAACGCTCAGGAAAATGAAAAGATAGTTGATGGTTCCGTACTTACCACAGATGATACTTCCACAGGAAGGACAGAAAATGGACTGGAGAGAGGAATCCATCTTATGGATGGTGAATGCTCCATTTCCAAAGCAGGAATCTCAAGAGTATACTGTTATGGATCAACAACAGCAAATCATGAAGTGGATAAACTTGCAGTGATTGTAAGAGTAGAACAGTGTGAGGAAGACAGTGATGACTGGGGACAGGTTGACTGGTTTGTAGAAATGAAAGAAACTGACTATTTCGTGTATGCAACAAAAACAGTTACGGTAGACCGTGGATATTATTACCGCGTATGGGCAAGTCATATTGTGAGAAAAGGTGATGACCCTGTAGAGGAAACTTATTCATATACAGATGGTATCAAAGTGCCATAACTATAACTATTCTATTTATTTATAAGCAACAAAAGAATATCAGGAAATCCTAAGTGATTTCTTGAGTTCTTAAAGCAGCCGCTTTGCGATGTACATTTAACTCATTAACTATTAACAAAAAATAAATTTTTAGAGTATGAGAACCGTTCTTTAATTAGGAAACACCACAAGATTTCCAGTACAGGACATAGCGACTGCTTTCAGAGCTCAAGGGAGCGAAAGAAGGACTAGGGAAAAGACAGGAAAGGGCGAGGAAAAAAATAAATAATACAAGAGAGATACAGTAGGGTGCTCTTTCCTGTCGAAAAAAAGAAAGTATTAATTCGTTACTTATTAACCGCTTCTTTCAATGCTTTTGCAAGCTGATCCGGACAGGACGTAGTCTTGAATCCACATTGGATACCTTCCAGTCTGGAAATTGCTTCATCTACATCCATTCCTTCAACCAGATGGGAAATTCCCTGAAGGTTTCCATTACATCCACCAACAAAAGAAACATTGTGGATCTTATTATCCTCAATTTCAAAATGAATCTGCTGGGAACAGACTCCCTTTGTCTTATAATCCATCCTTTTTACCTCCAATCATCTGAATGATGTTGGGGTCAAAAGCCCCCAACAATGATGCCAACGGATTGTTTCGTGCTACGCACTCCCACAATCCTACCCGCTATTCGCATATCATGGTGCTTACGCCCCACTTTTATGCTCATATCTGGGCG
>ENA-OQDC01000242-OQDC01000242.1-human-gut-metagenome-genome-assembly--contig:-NODE-242-length-41351-cov-4.932054_pt1 | contig 41351 bp, 42 predicted proteins | sample MGYA00242770_ERZ504601 | MGnify/ENA primary metagenome ERZ504601 (study PRJEB26092, sample SAMD00036305) | human gut metagenome | host: Homo sapiens | study: EMG produced TPA metagenomics assembly of...
TACTAAATATTGGGAAAATCAACAGTGTGAATAAAAATGAAATTTTTGTATTTCTCATATAAAATAAAAATTAAAGATTTGTTTCAAATCTGTATTAAAGAATAGATTAATTAAGTTTTAGATATATAATTCAGTATATTGTTAAATGTGACGTATGTCTTACCTCCTTTCTTTTTGTATTGTTAATAATCTAAATTCTAACTGTAATTGTAATATATCATCAACAATGCTTTTTATAAGCCGTGATGCTTATTTATATATTCAGTCATTTCATTCTTAATAAAACTTACCGTAGCTGATTTTATTTTTTACCTTTTTTTTTAAAAATTGAACAAGCCATTTTTCTTTTGCTTCATTTTCTCTTACCTTTGTTTATCCAGCAATAATACAATATTGTATAAAGGAACAAATCTATTTGGACACATGTAAGCAGCAACTCGGTAATGTTTTTCCGCGTTAATAAAATCAATTTTTGCTTTATATATTTCAGCCAATAACAATTCTAAATCATAGTCTGCCCACAAAGCTCTGCATTCCAATGCAATTATTAAAGCTGTATTAAACTCATTATTTAAATATAATTTTGTTGCATAATTGTAAAGAAAGTAGCGATCTGTTTTTAATTCTGAATACACAAGTTTGTATTTCTCTATTATTAAATTCTGCTGACAGGTAGGAGATGATTCAACTGTTTCCGACCATAGAAGTTCTGCTTTTATTTGCCTATATGTTCGGTTGGCAATCCAAAAACATACAATAAATAGACCTACGGAAACTATTCTATAATAAGAAGGAGGTAAATTATAGAAATCTTTTAATAAATTTCTAGTGGCATAACTTAATACCAACCACACAAACGGATACATTAACGGATAGGAAAAGGTAGCAAAAATACTTATTTCTAACCAAACTAATATGGCATATTTTTCTTATCATTTGGATGTCGAATATAGGCATAGTACAAATAAATAAACCATAAGAGGAGAATTAATATTCCAATTATCCCAAAAGAAACCAAGACATTTTAAGTATTCATTAAAAGGATATTGTACAGAATCTGCTAAAAATGCATAATGGCTATTGGGATTTCGTTCGAAGTAAGAAGCTTGATAATCCATATAGTGCGCTTCAAAACCACCAATGCCCCAACCAAGTAACAGATTATCTTTTATCATATTCATTGAACAAATCCAAACTAACAGACGCCCATCTGCTGAATTCCTTTTTCAATCCAATAAAGGCTAACTATCAAGAAGGAAAAAAAGTAAAAGAAATACTTTCTTTCTTCTTTAGAGAAACGTAGATACTTCCATAACCAAATAGAAAAACTATTGATAAACTCATAATTCCTGTACGTGAATGTGAAAAAATCATAGCAATTGTTATTATTATCCCAACTATGATTCCTAAAAACTTGTGTCTTCTTTTCTTCGTTGCCAACTGGAGGCAATACGGAAAACCAGCACAAAGACAAACAGCAAATCCGGCAGTATTATCGAATGTACCTGTTAATGTGGAAAAACTATTTTTTTCAGAAGTAATGATACTTAATAATCCATAACAGGCCTCTAGTCCAACTATACTTACTATTACAACTTCAATTAAATAGGGGAATTTTATCGAATAACGCTTAAACGGATATACATAATGTAAAGCTGTATCAATCCCCCAAAAAATGAATCCAATAGCTAATATCATCCATTTAGGAACTAAATAAGAGTCCACAAAAAGTGAAGAGCAAAAAAATATGGTTCCCATAGCTGTTAGGCTAAATATCATCACACGCATCATAAATGCAATGTTTTAAAAGGTTAACAAATAATTTATAATACAGAACTATTATATCTCAGTCTTTAAGAAAAGGTTAACTGGCTTGTATTTTATCTGTATCTAGTTTAGTCTTATTTCAATATCATTTTATCCCAAAGTCCTACATCCTTTATGGCGACAAATTGGTAGGTTACAATGGGAATCTTTATGCTATAGTGACTCAGCAAAAATAATTATTTATTTGATATAAGAATTAGTATTCATGGTTTTTTATGTCATTTAATAACCTATAATACTTACAAAAGGTTTTTTCTCAGTACTGCCAAAGAAGTACTGGCATTGGAGGAGAATTGTAGCAGTTTTAGTTTTTAATAAGTACAGAATGTCTTGCCTGGAGTGCTTTATCCTTGTATGTCCTTTTTCAGTGTGAAGACAAATTCCAGTCCTCCCTTCGGCATGTTCTTGGCGAAGATGGTTCCGCCATGGAACAATACGGCGTTTTTCACGATGGCTAGTCCCAAACCTGTACCTCCTAATTTCCGTGAACGTCCCTTATCTACCCGATAGAAGCGTTCGAACAGGCGGTTCAAGTGCTCTTCGGGTACTCCCACGCCGGTATCAGAGAAACTGAAATAGTAGAATTTCTCATCCTCGCGGAAGCAGTTGATGGTAATCTGTATGTTATTACCCGCATAGGCTATGGCATTGTCGGTCAGGTTGCGGAAGATAGAGTAGAGCAGCGAACTGCTTCCTGTCAGTATGACTTCCGACGGGAGCTTGTTCACCACAGTGATATGCTTTTCTTCCAGTCCGAGCGCCACCTCGTTCAAAATGTTTTCTACAATCTTGCTCAGGTTTACCTGCTCTTTCTCTACCAGTTCCGGTGCCTCGTCCATTCGGGTCAGCACAGAGATGTCGCGTAGCAGGAAGGTCAGGCGGTTGCTCTGGGCATAGCTTCTTTCCAAGAAGACACGGACATTTTCTTGCGGAATGTTCGGGTTGCTGATAATGGTTTCCAGGTATCCCTGAATACTGCTGACGGGCGTTTTCAGCTCATGAGCAATGTTCTGTGTCAGCTGGCGTTTCAGGCGGGCCTGCTCTTCTTCCTGAGTAATATCGTTGATGGATATTTCGAACGACATATCTTGAAAGATAATGCATTCCACGGTAAACGAGCGAGCGTTCTTGTTGAGGTGCATGGCATACCGCTTTTCCTCTTTGCTGAAATTACCCTCGTTCCGGTTTAAGAACTCAATGATGGGTTGTAGTTCCGGAATGTCGAAAATTTCATTGGTAGAACGCAGGTTGCGGTCGGATATGTTGTTGATGTATTGCGTAAACAGGTTGTTGACCAGGATTTCCTGCCGTTCTTTGGTAAAGACACCCAATCCCTCGTGTGAGGTTTGAAGGTGCGAAATCAGTTTCTCACGCTCAATGTAGAGAGCTTCTTTCGCCCGGTGCAGGCGTTTGTATATCTTAATGATATGTTGTGAAATCTCTCCTAATTCGTTCTTTGGGAAAGTTTGCAGGATGTCCATGTCAATCGGTTCGTTCCGGTCGGCCTTCATGGCAAACTGTTGCAGTTTGGTGATGGACTTGCCCAGCTTCCTAGTAAAACGGTAGAAGATGAAAATCAGTACCAAACAGATAATCAGCGCAAACCATAGGTAGCCTGAGTCAGCCTGCAAGTGTTCTGCCAGACTCAGGTTGTAGGGAAGGGCAGACCGTATGATGATGCGGTAGGGAGGATAATAGCGTGCGGAATAAAAATATTCCTCTCCCTGAATGCTTTCCGACTGGCGGCTGATGGAATAGCCGCTTCCATACATAAGTGCGTCTTGCACTTCCTTGCGTAAAGAGTGGTTGGCAAAGCTTTTCCAGTTGGCATTTGTATTGTCGTATACGACTTTCCCCGACGGCTCAATGAGCGTCACCCGCAGGTTGGGCATCATGTGAGTGGTCACATAGCTCTGCATGGAATCAGGATTGACCCCATGATGATCGGCCAGAAAGTCACACAGCTGGTTGTTATAGTTTTGCAACTGCGTGTTCAGTAATTCTATTTTGTAAGCCTTTTCGCGTTTGTATTGAAACAGCATGAAGCATACTGCATATCCCAGGAAAAGGAATATGACAGAAAGAAACAGCCTCTGACTGAAAGGGAGGATGCGATAAGAAAATTTTGTCATGATTGTGCCACCGTAATTTATTCACATTCGAAACAGTATCCATAACCGAGACGGGTTACGATACAAGCACCGTATTCACCGATTTTCTTGCGAAGGCGAGTGATATTCACATCAATCGTACGGTCGAGCACGTACACTTCATCGTGCCATACTTTCGCCAGAATGTCTTCGCGGGAGAATACGCGTCCCTGGTTCTGCAACAGGAGCAGAAGTATTTCAAATTCCTTTTTCGTTAATGAAATTTCCTCGTTGTTGATGGTTACTTTCTTCTTCGGAATGTTGACCGACAGTCCTTTATAAATCAGCTGTTCGGGCACCTGAGTCTGTACGCCGGCTGTGCGTCGTAACACCGCTTTTACTCTCATGATGACTTCACGCAGAGAGAAAGGCTTTGAAATATAGTCGTCCGCTCCCAGGTTGAATCCGGTCAGCGTATCGTTCTCCGTATCCTTTGCAGTGATGAAAATGATAGGAATATTCTGTGTATCCTTGTTCTTTTTCATCATGCTGGCCATTTTGAATCCGGAAATTTCTCCCATCATCACGTCCAGCAGTATCAGGTTGTAACGTGGCAATTCAAGTTTCAAGGCTTCTTCGGCGGAATTGGCAGTATCTACCATGTATCCTTCCATTTCGAGATTGAACTTTAGAATCTCGCACAAGTCTTCTTCATCGTCTACAACTAAAATCCGGTAATCGTTCATGCGTATTTTCTATTAATTAATACAAAATTCAATGTGATTTAGTTTTCGTTACAAAGATGACCCTTTCTTGTTTCGTCCTTATGAAATAGATGTTACATTTAGGTTACAACACGGGCTTGGTAAACTCTCCGGCTATTGAACGGTTCATTTCGCTGCGTATTTCCTTGGGAGTAAGCCCGTGGCCGAGCAGGAACATCAGCTTGGTGAGTACGCTTTCCACGGTGGCATCATATCCGCTGATGACACCCGCATCGAGCAGGTGCAGACCGGTTTCGTAACGTGCCATTTCTACCATACCCGTCTGGCATTGTGAAATGTTGACGATGACAATTCCCTTTGCCGTAGCTTCTGCCAGCAAGTGGATGAACCAGGGCTTCTGGGGCGCATTTCCGGAGCCGTACGTCTTGAGCACTACCGCTTTCAGACCGGGCGTATTGAGCACCGTGCGCACGATGTTTTCCTGAATACCCGGGAAAAGTGTCAGGATAATCACATTCGTATCGAAGACATAGTGTGCATGCATGGGCAGGTTGGGATCCACCTTCCGGATACGGTCGTATTCGTACTTGATGTGGATACCGGCCGTGGCCAGTGCCGGATAATTGTAAGAACGGAACGCGTTGAAGTTTTCTGCATTAATTTTGGTCGTACGGTTTCCGCGCAACAGGTGGTTCTCGAAGAAAATGCAGACTTCCGGTACCACGGCAGTTCCGTCCGGATGTTTTGCAGCGGCTATTTCGATAGAAGTAATCAGATTTTCCTTTCCGTCTGTACGTAGCACACCAATGGGCAGCTGACTTCCGGTAAGAATGACCGGTTTGCTCAGGTTCTCCAGCATGAAGCTCAGTGCGGAAGCGGTATAAGCCATGGTGTCCGTGCCGTGCAGAATCACGAACCCGTCGAAGTTATCGTAGTTATACTGGATGATTTTGACCAGTTTGGCCCACAAGGCCGGCTCCATGTCCGAGGAGTCGATAGGAGGGTTAAACTGGTAAGAGGAAATGCGGTAGTTGAACCGTTTCAGTTCCGGCACGTTTTCCTGAAGTTGGTCGAAGTTAAATGCCTCCAGGGCACCGGTTTCCGGATTTTCAATCATACCGATTGTGCCTCCAGTGTAGATGAGTAATACGGAAGGATAATCTGGTTTTATCATTTGACGCTTCGTTTAGTTTGGCACAAAGATAGCAAAAATATGCTTTGACTAAAAGAATAAGCCGCTAAAAATAACAGAATGATTAATTATCCTTCGTTTTTTAGCATTTCCAACAGTTTGTCGATAGCTTTTTCTGCATTTTCTTCTTCTTCGAGCAAGGTCACGAACTTGCTCCCGATGATGCATCCAGAGGCGTATGCCGCTGCCGATTCGTAAGTGGATTTATTGGAGATTCCGAACCCGATCATCCGTGGATTTCGCAACTGCATTTGCTTGATACGCTGGAAGTAAGCCTGCTTTTGTGCATTGAATTCCTTTTGTGCTCCCGTCACGGCCGCAGAAGATACCATATAGATGAATCCGTCGGTATGCGCATCGATTTGCCGGATGCGTTCTTCGCTGGTTTCCGGTGTGATGAGCATAATCACGTGGATGCCGTATTGTTGTGCAATGGGGCGATAGCTTTCCAGGTAATCCTTATAAGGAAGGTCGGGAATAATCACGCCGTCGATGCCGCATGCCTGACATTGCCGGCAGAAATTCTCGAAACCATACTGCATGATGGGGTTCAGGTAGCCCATCAGCACCAGCGGGATGCGGACATCTGTGCGGATTTGCTCCAGCTGGCCGAAGAGTCTGCGGAGCGTCATGCCGTTGCGCAGGGCCTGTGTGGCTGCGTGCTGAATGACAGGACCGTCGGCCATCGGGTCGCTGAACGGGATACCGATTTCAATCATCTGTACTCCTTTCCGCTCTAAGGTGCGGATGACTTCGGCGGTACCTTCCAAAGTTGGGGTACCTGCACAGAAATAAATGGAAAGCACGTGGTCTTTATGTGTCTGGAATAATTGGTCAATGCGATTCATATCAGTAAGTTTTTTAGAGGTTGTACTTGTTTTGTTTGAAAGAGTCAATAAAGTCAGAGAGGGCAGCCGCATCTTTCAGGCCGGGAGCCTGTTCAAAGCCGCTGTTCAGGTCGATGCCGGCCCAGCGGGGATGGCTGAATTTCAGTAACGCATCCAGGCTTTCAGGCTTCAGCCCTCCGCTTAACAGGAAAGGCGTCTCGCCGTGGTAGTGCGTCAGCATTTCCCAGTCGAAGCTTTTGCCGGAGCCTCCGAATCCGTTGCAGGGAGTGTCGAACAGAAAATAGTCGCAGCAGGCGGCATAGCTTTCCGTTGCCAGCAGGTCGTCAGGCGTACGCAGGGCGAAGGCCTTGATGACGCGTAGGCCGGTCTGTTGCACTTCCCGGCAAAACTCCGGCGATTCCTTTCCGTGGAGCTGGACGAAATTCAGTTGCCATGCTGTCCTCCTTTCCCGGATTCGCGGAAGGGAAGCATTGACAAACACCCCCACTTTCTGCACCGACTCCGGCAGGTATTCCGGTACGCCCGGTACATAGCGGGGAGAACCTTCGTAGTCGATGAATCCCATCCAGTCGGCCCCTGTTTGCTCCACCTGACGGATGTTCTCCGCCTCCCTCATGCCGCACACTTTGACAATCATAAGGCAAGAGCTTGAAGAAAGTCCGACAAAGCCTTTTCCGGTGAAGGCGTTTTCATGAAAGTTTCTCCCATCAGGAATCCCCTGAAACCGGCTTCACGCAACTGCCTGAATGTGTCGGGTTGCGAGATGCCGCTTTCGGATACCCATAGCAGTTCTTTCGGCAACTTCCGGGCCAGGCGGAACGAATTCTCCACATCCGTATGAAACGTGCCTAAGTTCCGGTTGTTGACCCCAATCAGGTCTACATGCTCGTGCAGGTAGTCGAGTTCTTTTTCCGTGTGTATCTCCAGCAGGACCTCCATCTCTAACTGATGGGCCAGTTTCCCCAGGGCTTTACATTCGTCCACGGTCAGGGCGGCTGCAATCAGAAGCACCACATCCGTACCGGCCAGCTTGGCTTGATATAACTGGTAGGGGCTGACGATAAAATCTTTTCGCAGCACCGGAAGGTGTGTCAGCGGGCGGACGGCCTGCAAATCTTTCAGGTTGCCGCCAAAGAATTTCGGGTCGGTCAGTACGGAGATACCGGAGGCACCTGCACGCTCATAGCCGGGGACGATGACGGTCGGGTCTGCCTGTGGAGCAATATCTCCTTTCGACGGGGAGCGTCGTTTGAATTCCGCAATGATGCCCGAGGGCGATGCGGCCAGTGCCTGTTTCAGACTTTTCGACGGACGGGTAGTGCCCAACTGCTGGATGAGGAAGTCTTGGGATACAGCTTCTTCCTGAAGGGCAATTTCTGTGCGCTTATGAGCCACAATGGTATGTAAGATATCAGTAGTCATCGTTCGTTTATTGGTTAAGGGTAAGGAACTTGCGTAGAGTGGCCAGGGCTTTTCCGCTTTCGAGCGATTCTTTGGCCAGCGCCACGCATTCTTCTATTTTTTTCTGAGGCTCCAGTGCCTGGATGGCAAACGAAGCATTGATCAGCACGCAGTCGGTCTGTGCCTTGCTGCCCTCATTATGCAGCACCCGGTCGAAAATGGCGGCTGCCTCTTCTGGGGTGTTTCCTCCGTAAAGTTCTTCCTGGCGTGCCATGGAAAAACCTAACTCCGAAGGACGATAGATGGTTTCGTAACGGTTGGTCATCACCTTGAATTCGTCGGTCAGCGAGATTTCATCGTATCCGTCCAGGTTGTTGACTACGGCAAACTGGATGCCGAGTTGCTGGAGTGTGTTGGTGTAAAGCCGCATCTGCGGGAGGTCGGCCACTCCTAACAACTGGCAGGCCGGATGGCAGGGGTTGACCAGCGGGCCTAATAAATTAAATAAGGTACGTACGCCTAATGCCTTTCGCACGGGAGCCACGGTTTTCAGGGCCGGATGGAAAAGGGGAGCGTGCAGGTAAGCCATGCCGCATTGTTCGATGGAACGTTTCAACTTGTCCGCATCGTTTGTGAATTTTACGCCGTAGCGTTCCATCACGTTGCTGGCCCCGCTCACCGAAGTGGCTCCGTAGTTTCCGTGCTTGGCTACCCGGTAACCGGCTCCTGCCACGACAAAGCAGGCACATGTGGAGATGTTGAAGGTGTTTTTCCCGTCTCCTCCGGTACCCACGATGTCAATGGGATGAAATTCATGCAAGTCGACAGGCACGCAAGCCTGAAGCAGCGCATCGCGGAAGCCGACCAATTCGTCCACTTTTACCCCGCGCATCTGGAAGGCGGCAAGCAGGGCGGCTGTCTGTGCTTCATTCATCTCACCACCGGTCATTCTCTGCATCAGCGTGCAGGCTTCTTCGCGTGTCAGCTCTTCGTGGTGGAATATCCGTTTCAGTATTTGTTTCATATTGTGTATCTAAGTTTTATGAGTGAGAAAATAGGGTTTTCTTTATTGATGGTGTATCCAGTTGCCCAGCATCTGTTTTCCTTCGGGGGTGAGAACAGATTCCGGATGAAACTGCACGCCTCGCACATCGAGTGTGCGGTGACGGAGTGCCATGATGTATCCTTCTTCACTTACGGCGGTTACTTCCAGGCAATCCGGGAAATCTTTTTGGTCGACTACCCAGGAATGGTATCTTCCTACCTGTACGGTAGAGGGAAGTCCTTCGAACAGATAGTCCGTCGCAGTCAGACTGATGGGACTTTGTATGCCGTGGAACACCTCATCCAGGTTAGTCAGTTTTCCTCCGTACACTTCGCCGATGGCCTGTTCGCCCAGGCAGACCCCCAATATCGGTTTCTTTCCGGCATACCTGCGGATGACATCCAGCAGCAGGCCGGCTTCTTCCGGAACGCCGGGACCGGGCGACAGCAGAATCTTGTCGAATTCCTCCAGTTCTTCTAACCGGAACTGGTCGTTGCGTTTCACGGTGACTTCTGCTCCTAGTTCTTTTATCGCATGACTCAGGTTGTACACAAATGAGTCGTAGTTATCGATGATGACAATTTTCATGGTGTGTTATATTTTTTCGGCCAGGAGAATGGCTTTTTTCAATGCTCCCAACTTGTTGTTTACTTCTTGTAGTTCATTGTTCTCGTCACTTTTGGCTACGATGCCCCCTCCGGCTTGGAACCAGAGCTCGTTGTTACGGCTCACGAAGGTGCGGATGGTGATGGCCTGGTTCAAATCGCCGTTCAGCCCGATGAAGCCGATGCAACCTCCGTAAGCCCCCCGGTTGTGCGGTTCGATTTCACTGATGAGCTGCATGGCCTTTACTTTGGGAGCCCCACTGAGGGTGCCGGCCGGGAAGGTATCGATGAACGTTTTAATCGGGTTGGCTTCCTCGTCCAATGTGCCGCTTACCCTGCTCACTAAGTGAATCACATGACTGTAGTATTGCGGCTGTTTGTAGAACTCCACGTGTGTGTCGTGGCAATTCCGGCTCAAGTCATTCCGTGCCAGGTCCACCAGCATCACATGTTCGGCATTCTCCTTCGGGTCGGCCAGCAGGGCTTCGGTCAGTGCGGCATCCGTCTTTTTGTCTCCGCTTCTGCGGGTGGTGCCGGCAATGGGGTCGATGGTGGCCTTTCCCGCTTCAATCTTGCAATGCGTTTCGGGAGAGGAACCGAAAATCCGGAAACCGCCGAAATCAAAATAGAACAGGTAAGGCGAAGGATTGATGCTTCTCAATGCCCGGTAGAGGGTGAAATCATCGCCTTCATAGCGCTGGATGAAACGGCGGGAAAGCACAATCTGAAATACGTCGCCTCTCTTGCAGTGGGCAATTCCCTTGCGGATATTGGCCTTGTGCTCCTCATCGGTCAGCGTACTGGTGGTGTCGCCCGTCGCCCGAAAGGCGTAGGTGGTGTAGTTGCGGTTCAGTACCGCCTTCTCCACTTCGTCAATGTGGCTCGGCTCGTCGTTGCCCTGCAACTCCACTAACACCATCTCGCTCTGGAAGTCGTTGAACACAATCAGGTACTTGTAGAGAATGTAGAGAATCTCCGGCGCATCGTTCTTCGGGTCGCTGCTGTCTTTCACCGGAATCTGTTCGAAATAGCGGACGGCATTGAACGTGGTGTAGCCGTACACTCCTCCGTAGCGGGCATATTCTCCTTCCACCTGAAACTGTCTCAGGAAATATTGAAAAGCATCTTCCACCTGGAAATCGGGAGTGAGCGGACGCTCTTCACGGCTTTTGTCCGGAAAGACCGTGGTCACGATTCCGTGGTTCACGGAGAAACTGGCAATGGGGTTCAGTCCGATAAAAGAGCGGTTGTTTTCCACTCCGTGGTAATCGGAACTTTCCAGCAGAATACTTTGCGGAAACAGGTCGCGCACCTTCAGGTACGTGCTCACGGGCGTATGCAAGTCGCCGGGCAGCGTTTTGTAGCGGGTGGTATAAGCAAATGTCTTCATGTTTTTTCTCGTTTAAAAAAATTTCGGGGTTGTTTTTGTATTTCAGATAAGTGTCAATGTCTTTGTCGCCTCTTCCCGATACGGTCAGCACCACGATGTCCGAAGGCTGGAACTTCACTTTCTCCAGAGCCCCTAAGGCATGGGCCGATTCCAGTGCCGGAATGATGCCCTCCAGCCGTGTCAGTTCGAAGGCAGCCCGCAGGGCTTCATCGTCGTTGACAGCCAGCACGGTGGCTCTTTTCTGTGCGGCTAAGTTGGCATGCATGGGACCGATGCCGGGGTAATCCAGTCCGGCCGAAACGGAATACGGTTCCAGAATCTGCCCGTCCTCATCCTGCATGACCAGGGTTTTGGAACCATGAATGATGCCCAGCCGGCCCAGCTGGATGGTAGCAGCCGACAATCCCGTTTCCACTCCCTTTCCTCCGGCTTCCGCTAAGATGATTTTCACCCGTTCATCGTCCAGGTAGTGATAGATGGTTCCGGCGGCATTGCTTCCTCCTCCTACACAGGCCATCAGGTAGTCCGGATAGTCACGTCCTTCGTGCTCCATCAGTTGTTTTTTGATTTCTTTGCTGATGACCGACTGCAAGCGGGCTACCATGTCGGGGTAGGGATGAGGCCCCACCGTGGAACCAATCACATAGTACGTGTCCGCCGGATGGCAACACCAGTCTCGTATGGCTTCGTTCGTGGCATCCTTCAGGGTCATGTTGCCCGAAGTCACGGCTTCCACTCTGGCCCCTAACATCTGCATGCGTTCCACGTTTACCCGCTGCCGTTCCACGTCGGTCTTTCCCATGTAGACCACACATTCCATTCCCATCAGGGCGCAAACCGTAGCCGTGGCTACTCCGTGCTGTCCGGCTCCTGTTTCGGCGATGATGCGTTTCTTGCCCATTCTCCGGGCCAGAAGCACCTGTCCGATGGCGTTGTTGATTTTGTGCGCTCCCGTATGGTTCAGGTCCTCCCGTTTCAGGTAAATCTTGCATCCGTATTTTTCCGACAAGCGTGGGGCAAGGTAAAGCGGTGAAGGACGTCCTACGTAGTCCTTGAGCAACGCATCGTATTCTTTCTGGAATCCTTCGTCTGCCAGCACCTTGCGGTAGGCATTGCGTAATTCTTCCACACAGCGATGGAGAATTTCCGGTATTGTAGGCTCCGCCAAAATCTCCATAAAATCCTTCTTGGTTTACATTGATAAGTTTTCATGAGTGTACTTGTTTGCATTAGGGTGAAAAAACAAAAAGGGCCGTCGTAAAGTTACGACAGCCCTTCTGTGATACTATTCTATTGAGGTATATACATGCGACTGAGTTCCCTTACGACCTTTGGAGTTGTAAGCGGCGCCACCAGAAGAATGTATTTACCGTAGAAAGATTCATAATGTTATTTTTCTTGTTTTTTTATTGTTTCACTCGCAAAGGTAACCATTAAAATGAAAACACCAAACAAATGGGTGGAAATTTTTCAATTTTTCCTATCTTTGTTCCACATTTTAAATCTTGCTATATAATAAGGTATGGAAGAGTTTCGACTGGACGGTCTGACCGTCAAAGAACATCTGCTGATACTGGCGGAAGAGGGAAACCGCAAGTTTACCGAGGGGCTTCACCCGGGGGTGGAACATGTGTTGGGCATTCGTTTGCCGGCGTTGCGGAAACTGGCTGCAAGGATTGCCAAGGCAGACTGGGAGCGCTACTTTGACACAGCCGACGGGTTTTATATGGAAGAACGCATGCTGCAAGGCATGGTGTTAGGCTGCATCCGGCCCGACGAGGACGTGGAAGTCTATCTTCACCGTGTGACACGTTTTGTGTGGATAATCAACAGCTGGTCGGTGTGCGATACGTTTAAGTTTGGAGGAGGAAAAGCTTTTATCCGCCGTAATAAGGTGCGGCTTTGGGAATACCTGAAAGAATGGATGAAAGCATCGGGCGAGTATGAGGTACGTTTCGGCGTGGTGATGGGAATGAGCTATTTCCTGGATGAAGCCCACCTGGAGGAGTATCTTTCCCTGCTCGACGGGATTCGTCATGAAGGATACTACGTGCGCATGGCTGTGGCCTGGGCACTTTCGTTCTGTTTTGTCAAGTTTCCGGAACAGACCATGGCTTTTCTGCGTCATTGTCATCTGGACGATTTTACTTTCCGTAAGACCATTCAGAAAATCGGTGAGTCCTACCGTGTGAGTGAAGACATGAAAAAGGCTGTCAGGGCATTGAAGCGCTGACAGCCTTTGCCGTTATTTAGGCAGCTTGCTTATTTCATGATAAATTTTACGGCAGCCCAGTTGTGCTTTTCGCGGTGATGCACGTATTCCATGCCCAGACTCTCTGCTTTTTCGCGCAGCACTGTAATGTCTTCCGTATAGAATCCGCTGATGTACAGTTCTGAACCTTTTTTCATGCAAGCCGCATAGGCGGGCATATCCTGCAGCAGAATGTTACGGTTGATATTGGCTATCACCACATCAAAAGGTTCCCGTCCGTTCAGCAGGGAAGCATCTCCCAGTTCTACGGTGATATTGGAAATGCCGTTCAGGGCAATGTTGTCGCGCGAGTTGTTCACACACCAGTCGTCAATATCGATGGCAGTCACCTTTCCAGCTCCTCTCATGCTGGCCAGGATAGCAAGGATGGATGTGCCGCATCCCATGTCGAGCACCGATTTGCCTTTCAGGTCAGCTTCCAGCAGTTCTCCTAAGATAGAGCTGGTGGTTTCATGGTGTCCGGTACCGAAAGCCATCTGCGGATTGATGACGATGTCGTATTCGGCCTTCGGGTAATCCTTGTGGAAGGTACTGTGAATCACGCAGCGGTTGTCGATGACGATAGGCTGGAAGAAATTCTTTTCCCATTCCTCGTTCCAGTTCTTGTCTTCCGGCTCCGTAATGGAGTAACTGATGCTTGCGCCGGGTATCGGAAAATCTTCCACCACTTGCTTGAGCGCGGCCTCGTCGAACTGGCTCTGCTGGATGTAGGCCTTCATGCCGTTTTCGCATTCCACGAAACTTTCAAAACCGATGTCGGCTGTCAGTCCCGATAATACATCTGTGATAGTTTCATTGCACGGCTGTGCGGTAAAGGTCACTTCAAAATATTTCATACGTATGCGAGTTTAATAGAATGTCAGACAAATGTACGTAAAATCATTGATATTATAATGCTTGTTAGCTAACTTCTTTTACTGCTAAAAAATGTGTTAATGACAGGCTTTTTTGCAGAAATATGTTTGTCGTATTGAAAAACTGTCTAACTTTATGTTTTGAATCATATACCTATGAACAAGTAAATGCATGTGATAATGAAAAACACATTCCGTAGGCTGCAATGTGGTATTCTCGCTGTCGCGTGGCTTTTGGCCGGATGCAACAGCGATGGTTTTTATTGACAGATTCCTGTCGCAGAACCTTCTGTGTCCTTATCCGAAACAGAAAAAGAAGTAACTGTTTGCTTTGAGGCAGACAACTGGGATATTTTAGGGGTAGAAAGTCTAAGGGAAGGGGTCGCAGTGTCGGCCACAGATCTGGAAGGGAAAAACTCCAAATATCTTCCTTTTGAGGAAGGAGAAACCGGCATTGTGTATTGCAAGAATGCGTTTCTGGATTTTCGTGTGGAAAAAAGAAACGGCAGTGAATTGCATTTTATTTCCGGCGAGAATCTCTATGACCAGCCGTTTGAAACATTTGTCAGGGTGGGAAACCGTTATGAGGAGAAGGTGATTCGCGTGTCTTTTTCTCCTACCCGTAAATATCAGATAGACAGTGTGGCATACGACTGGAGTCAGTTTTCTTCCTTCGATTACATGCTGGAACCCGTAGAACAGGTGGAAGTGAATACCCTGAATGCCAGTAGCCCCACCACATTGTATTTTTACCCTTATAAAAATTCAGCCCGTATCGTGGAGTTTTACATGCAGTATGGCGGCTGGGGAGGAGATGAAAACGATTTACGGAAGTTGCTGGGCGATGCTGCTTCCCAGGTGGAGATTCCGGATATAGTGAACGGCACCCGGGATTGTATGGCACGAAGGTCTCTTTCCGTCATCATGAACAACGGCTGGATGCGGGGCTCGACAAGGAGTTGAAGGTATCGAAAACGGTAGAGGCAGGCAAGCACGTACGTCTGGAAGTGTATAATGGAATAGAGCAGTATAACGTACCTTATAAGGCCTATCTTTCCAACTCGCTGACCGGAAAGAAATTAGAAATCTCCGGTACGCTTTCCAGCAAGAAACCGTTTAATTATTTTATCATTCCTATTGCAATTACTGATGAAGATAAATAGACTTGCACTCAGACTGTGCATGTGTGCGCTTGTTTTTTCCCGTGCACTTTCTCTCTATGCCGATGGCAAGGACAGTCTTTCCCGGAAAATGATTCACATGGCAGGCATTGATGTCAAGCCGGCTTATATTTTCCCTACGCATGAGTTCTTTGCCGGAAATAATGCCACGTTTTCTCCCATCCGGAAAAACTTGTCGGTTCATTTGAAGTATGGATTCAAGTTTGCGCCGGATACTTATTTCGGCCAAATGTATCCTCATGCCGTACAAGGAATCGGGGTGGGGTATAACACGTTTTTCCATTCTTCCGAACTGGGAAACCCCTGGTCAGTGTATGCCTTTCAGACCTCGCGCATAGCTAGTCTGACTCCCCGGTTGTCACTGGATTATGAATGGAACTTCGGAGCCTCTTTCGGATGGAAGAAGTATGATGCGGAATCGAATCCCTACAACAGGGTGGTAGGTTCCAAAATGAATGCGTACATTCACTTGAGTTTCCTGTTGAACTGGCAACTGGATGCGCAGACAAATCTTAGGGCAGGAATCGGTGCAACGCACTTTTCAAACGGGAATACCGGTTATCCCAATTCGGGAGTGAATACGCTGGGAGCCACTATCGGCCTTACGCGTTATTTTGGAGGAGGATCGCGTGCCACGCTGGTGGAGGGTTCTTCCTGCATTGTTCGGCGTCCGCCTTTCAAGCCCTATGTCAGTTACGACCTCGTTGTGTACGGAGCCACTCGGAAGAAAGGTGTGTTTCCGGCAGACGGAAACCCTGTGCTAGTACCCGGTTCATTTGGTATCCTCGGACTGAATTTTACGCCGATGTACAACTTCAGCCGTTATTTCAGAGCCGGTGTCTCGGTCGATGCACAGTACGATGAAAGTGCCAATATTTCCAATTACATAGCCAATAGTGTAGGGCAACCCGATGCTGAGACCATCAAGTTCTATCGTCCTCCTTTCCGCGAACAGTTTGCCGTAGGGCTTTCCGTGCGGGCAGAAGTTGTGATGCCGATATTCTCTATCAATTTAGGTGTTGGTCGGAATGTTATCTGCAAAGGAGCCGACACCGATTCATTCTATCAGATACTGGCCTTGAAAACCGATATCACCAAGAACCTCTTTCTGCATGTGGGGTATCAGCTGCACGACTTCAAGGATCCCAACAATCTGATGTTAGGGGTGGGGTTCCGGTTTAATGCAAAAGGAAGGGAATAAATGTCCCTTCACTTTCTGTTACTGCACGGCCTTCAAAGCCGCTTCGTAGTCTGGTTCGTGGGAAATGTTTTCTACCAGTTGGGTGTAACTTACTTTTCCGTTCTCGTCCACTACGATGACGGCACGGGCCATTAAACCTTCCAGAGGTCCGTCGGTCAGTCGCAGGCCATAGTGTGCGACAAAATCACGGCTGCGGAATATGGACAGTGGAATAACATTGTCCAGCCCTTCGGTGGAACAGAAGCGTGACTGTGCGAAAGGCAGGTCCATGGACAGGCATAGCACGACCGTGTTTTCCAGTCCTGCGGCCCGAGCATTGAATTGCCGTACGGACAAGGCACATGTCGGGGTGTCCAGGCTGGGGAAGATATTCAGTATAACTTTCTTTCCTTTGAAATTAGATAAGCTTACTTCTTCCATCTTTGCATTGACGGCCCGGAAATCGGGTGCTTCCTGCCCGACCGGAATCATTGGTCCTGAGGTATGTGCTTCTACTCCGCGGCAAATCACGGTTTCACCTTTTTCACTTTGCAGATTGCTGATTTGTACTCTTGTGGCAGCAGAAACCGGCATCAGACCCATCATCCATATTGCCGTCATCCATAAAATTGTATTGATTTTTTTCATGTTAAAAAATATAGGGTTAGGGGCTAAAGATAAGGAGATTTTTTGAAAAAAGCTTTCTTAAGGATATATCTTTGTATTTTATTTGAATGCAAGTGCGTTTGGGAGAAGGATGAAAAAATACTTTCCAGGTACTATTCTGTGGGTAAAATTTCCTATCTTTGCTTCAAATACATTTCCGTTATTCATTATTGATTGTGTATGAAATATCCAATCGGAATACAGAATTTTGATTACATCATGGAAGACGGTTATGTCATCGATTGGAACAAGTATAAATAGAAACACATTAACTAATATGGAAAAGAAAATACCCTTTGCTTCTGATGTAATTTTGATTGATGCGGCTTTCCTTGACCGTGTGGGGAAGGATATGGCGGCACATTTTGCACCGCTGGTGGGGCGCGAACTGCCTAAGGCTGATTTGGCCGTGTTGCTGGAGTGTCTGGCTTTGGATGCGGGAATTGAGCCGGGAAAGAATGAGATACAGGTTATTTTTGTGTATGACGCGGAGCATAGCCGGATGGGCTTCTGCCTTCCTTCTGATTTGGAAAAGGAAGTTCACGGCATGGCATTCCAGAGTCGTCTGGGTGAGTTTTCACTCTATGCTTTCCAACCTTCGGATATGGCTCGCCGGGAGGACTTGTTTACGGAATCACTGCAATTGCTGACCGAATCGAAAGATGCACGCCGAATCATGCTGGTGCCCGATGAAGAGGGATATGGGACTGCTGTGGAGCAGCAGGCAGCAAAGATAAAGGGAAAAGATGGTGTGACGGTGTTCGGTATGAATCCTCCGGTACACGATTATGAATATTCCTTTGAAATGTTGGGATTTGCCATTCTTCAGTCGTTGGGCATCCGGGCAGAGGAACTTTAATCTTTGTGTGGTATGTCGGATTTCCGTTTGAAAGCTTTCTATAGTGTGGCACGAAACCTTAGTTTTACCAAGGCTTCGCAGGAGTTGTTCGTGAGTCAGCCGGCAGTGACCAAGCATGTTAGGGAACTGGAGAGTCTCTATGGGGTGCGTCTGTTCGACCGGAAGGGAAATTCTATTTCGCTCACGGAGGCCGGAAAGTTGCTGATGGAGCACTGCGAACGGATTTTGGACGATTACCGCAAGCTGGAGTACGACATGCACCAGTTGAACAATGAGTATGCAGGAGAGTTACGGTTAGGGGCCAGTACGACAATCTCACAGTATGTGCTTCCGCCTGTGCTGGCTGCTTTTACGGAGCGTTATCCCAAGATGAGTGTGTCATTAATGGACACCAATTCGCGCAATGTGGAGAAGGCTTTGCAGGAGCATACCATTGACGTGGGTATGGTGGAGGGAGTGTTTCGCCTGCCCAGCCTGCGCTACGACCCGTTCTTGTGCGATGAACTGGTGCCGGTAGTTTGTCCGCGCGGTCACTGGGCCGGAAAGGAGGAACTGACGCTGGAGGAGTTTGTCAGTGTGCCATTGGTGCTTCGTGAACGGGGTTCCGGTACGCTGGATGCCATTGAGATGGTATTGGCAGAGCAGGGGCTGAAGCTTTCTTCACTGAATGTGCGGATGCACTTAGGCAGTACGGAAGGTATCAAGTCGTTCTTGCGGTGCAGCAACTGTATGGGCATCGTGTCAATCTGTGCTCTGGAGAGGGAACTGAAGGAAGGAGACTTTCAGGTGATTGACATTGAGGGCTTGCAGTTCAAGCGGCATTTCTGTTTTGTATCGGCTCAGGGACAGGAGTCGGATACGGTATTGAATTTTATGCGTTTTGTCCGGCACTTCCTTTCCGGAAAGTAAAGGCCGGACAAAACGTCTCTTTTTATTTCTTTCCGAATTCAGGGTCGATTTTCAGCAGGGCGGTAACGCCGAAGGTGGCCAGTGTGCAAACCATAATCCAGATGAAGAACAGCTGGTAGCCTAAGGTTTCTTGCATCCAGCCGGCTATCATGCCCGGCAGCATCATGCCCAAGGCCATGAAGGCGGTACAAATGGCATAGTGTGAGGTCTTGTGTGTGCCGTTGGCAAAATAAATGAGGTAGAGCATGTAGGCTGTGAATCCGAATCCGTAGCCGAACTGTTCCACAAAGATGCAGCTGTTCACGATGATTAAGTTGTCGGGCTGGACGTAACTCAGGTACACATAGACAATATCGGGCAGGGAGATGGCCCACACCATCGGCCAGAGCCAGCGGCGCAGTCCGTGGCGTGCTACGGCAATGCCTCCCAAAATGCCTCCTAAGGTGAGTCCGACAATGCCGAGCGTACCTTGGGCAAAGCCTATCTGTGCCGTGGTCATGCCGAGTCCTCCTTGTTCTACCGGATCGAGCAGGAAGGGAATGCCCATCTTGGCTAACTGTGCTTCGGGCAGGCGGTAAAGCAGCATGAACAGAATGGCGGTAAGCGCCTGTTCTTTCTGGAAGAAGGAACGGAAGGTGAGCAGGAAGTCGGTTAGTACGCTCCGGGCTTCTCCTTGCCGGGCAACCGACGGACAGTCTTGGTCAGGACGGGGCAGTACGAAGGAATGGTAGAGCCACAGAGCCAGCAGGCAGCCTGCTAACGTGAAGAAGGTGATGCTCCAGGCGTACGATGTGCGTCCGGTCATTTCTTCCAGACAGCCGGCCAGCATAATGAGCAGCCCTTGTCCGGCGATGGTGGCAAAGCGGTAGAACGTGCTGCGGATGCCCACGAAGAAGGCTTGCTGATGCGGTGTAAGGCCTAACATGTAGAAGCCGTCGGCGGCGATGTCGTGGGTGGCGGAACTGAAGGCCACGAGCCAGAACACCGCCAATGTGGTCTGAAAGAAATGGCTGGTGGGGATGGTGAAGGCAATGCCGGCCAGTCCGGCACCCAATAGCAACTGGGTCGTGACAATCCACCACCGCTTGGTGCGGAGCAGGTCGATAAACGGGCTCCACAGGGGCTTGATGACCCAGGGCAGGTTCAGCCAGCTGGTGTAGAGGGCCACCTCCGTATTCGAGATGCCCATCCGTTTGTACATCACCAGCGATAAAATCATCACAGCTACGTAGGGAAGTCCTTCGGCAAAGTAGAGCGAGGGTACCCAGTACCAGGGAGAGCGTGTGCGCATAGTCGTTCGTTTTTAGTATAACTTACGGATTTCAGCTCCCCGGTAGTAATGCAGCAGAATCTGGTCGTAGGAATATCCTTTTTCGCCCATCACGGCAGCACCGATTTGACAGAGTCCCACACCGTGTCCCCATCCGGCACCGGTCAGTTCGAACCATTCGGGCACTCCGTTCACTTCCGGCCCCTTGTCGACCACGAATGCCGAGCTGAACAGGTGGGTAGGTGAGAGGGTGCGTCGTATTTCCAGTTCCTTTCCGATGGTCATTGTTTTCAGGGTTCCTACAATTTCAGGCGGCTGATACGTCCCGATTTTCCACGTTCCATTGGGATAAGGTCGAGTATCTCTCCGTAGTCGCTCTTGGTATGCGTGGCAATCAGCTCGGCCAGTTCGGCTTGTGTGTATCTCACCTTCCAGCGGTAGAAATCGTGTGTCTCCTGGTCGTAGTTGTTGAGTATCTGTGAAAGGATTTTCGGATCGGTGGTGTGGCAGAAAGACTCCGGACGCTGGCGTATCCATCGTTCGGCTTCTTCCTCTTGGGTGAGGTCGGCAGGGGGGCATCCGTGTCCAAGTCGTGCACGGCACTGAGGTAAGGATAATGCTTGTCTTCCCAGCAGTAGTTGAACTCTTCGGTCACTCCGCCGCAGCACTTCGAGAAACGGGCGTCGCAGATGGCATGCTTGTGCATGAGCACCTGGCCGCGTGTTTCTTTTACGGCTTCCACCACACTCTGGTTGGAGGCACGGGTAATACCCTGATAGCGCTGGCAATGGTCGTCGGCGCATACGTCGAAGATGGTATGGTCTTCGCGGTCGTACCAGCGGATGTATTCTGTTTCGGTCTTGAGGAAGGGAAAGAAGTTGCTGCCCTGTTTGCTGAGGGCCTTCCGCTTTTCAATCTGTGCTAAAAGCCAGCTTCGTGAGATGACGGCATGGGCTTTCAGGAACTCCAGGGAAGAGGTGGCGTTCATCTCGGACGAGATGACGCTGGTCAGATAGTCTTCTGCCGGCACCTGGTTGATGGCGGTAATCTTTCCTTCGTCTACCACCAGACGCAGGGTGCCGAGGAAGGTTTGTGTTTCCTGGCGTTCCCAGTGGAAATTGATACCGATGGTTACGTCTTCGAGTGAGAAGGAGGCATCGTCTTCCAACGGGGTGAAGGTCAGTTCCCGGTACACGTTGCCGTTCCAGGAAATTCCTCCTTCGTCGAAGGATACGCGTTGCTTGCCCGATACGGTTTCTCCTTTGGCCAGAAACTTGGCATTGAGTGTAAAGGCTATTTCAAGGGCATTGACGATGCCCACGTTAATTTCAGGTTCTTTCATGATGCTTAATGTGTTACTTCGTGGTAGATTTGGCGGAGCGTGTTAGCGTCCAGTTTTTGAAAATCTTCTTCGCGGGCTGTCACAAGGATGCCGGCCATATCGAGGGCGCCGGGACTGACTATCAGCTGTGCGTCGTCTTCGGCAGTGTAGCACTGCGGACGATGGGCTGTGCGCGGAATGTAGACGGTGACAAATCCGTAGCGCGGGTCGTTCCAGGCAAAGAGGTTGTAGCGTGGCTCGGTTTCTCCTTCGTGCAGGGGCAGGCTGTGCAGGTAGCTGTCAATCAGCCGTACACCAGTGGCCAGTCCTCCCTGAGTGATGAAGGCCCGTATCGGACAGAAGTATCCTTCGATGTCGTAGGCGATGCAGGACTTGCCGTCGGAGAGGGGTTCGAAACCTTTTTCTACCGCTGTGCTCATCAGTTTTTCCCATTGGCGGATGAGGGGCACATCTTCCTGGCGTACGGCCTGGAAATGGAAGTGGTCGGGGGCAGAAGCACCGCATTTGGCGCCGTTGTAGAATACGGTATAGCCGCTGGCAAAGTTCTTCTCCAGCCAGTCGACCAGGCGTTCGGGCAACCGGCGCGAAGTTTTGTCGGCCAATGTCTGCCACTGGTGACTTTCCGTGGAGATGGTGAGGTGTCCCGGCAGAATGGGGTAAGGATTCAGTCGCAGGCTGAAAGGTTCGTTCAGCTGGATACGGATAGACTCTTGCTCTTCCGGCTTGTGGCTCAGGCAGAGGAAGCAGGGACGGGCAGCGATGGAAGCCTTGTCTACTTTGGCACAGGTGGAAACGGCGCGTGCCGGATTGAACTGCACGGTGATGTCGTTCGTACCGAGTGAAAGTGTGCGGGTCTGTACGTGCGCCAGTGCTTCGTGGTTCTTGCGGGCCAGTGGCCACGTGTCGAGCTGGTGACGGATGAAGGTTTCGGCAGAAGCCGCAGGGGCTGCATCTTCCCATGAAAGAGGGTGACGGAGCAGGGCCTGGCGTTTCCGTATTTCCAGGGTACGCAGGCTGTCCTTGTAGCTGTTGTTCTGGTTCTGCTTCTCGATACTGAGGGCCGCGTCGGAATTGCCTTCCCAGCGACGGCACAAATAAAGTACGTCGTAGATACGTCCGATACGGTATTCCCGGGAGAAAGCCAGTCCTAATGCATAATCTTCGCCGTAGCTGGTGTTCGGCACACGGATTTTCCGCAGCAGCGGCGTGAAGAAAGCACGCGGAGCACCCAGTCCGTTGATGCGGAGGGCGTTGTTGTGTCCGTTGGTATCAGTCCATTCCTTGTGGTCGATGACGCCCGGCGGCAATGTTTCCAGTTGGAAGTTGGTCATGCGGTAAGAGCCGATGACCATGGCGCAGCGTTCCCGGCGGAACTTGTCGACAATGGTCTGGAGGGTAGACGGACTGCTGTACAAGTCATCGCTGTCGAGCTGTACGGCAAAGCGTCCGCAGAGAGGGTGATGCACACCCAGGTTCCAGCATCCGCCGATGCCCAAATCGTCACGTTCGGGAATGAGATGAATCACTTTTTCGTTCCCGGCATATTGGTCAATGCACTCCGTGGTACCGTCGGTAGAATGGTTGTCGATGACAATCAGGTTGAACGGGAAGTCTGTTTCCTGCTTCAGTACCGATTCAATGGCGTCGGCAATGGTACGGATACGGTTGCGCACGGGGATGATGACCGAAGCCTCGTATGCAAATTCGCCTTCCGACAAATCGATTTCGCGCTCCACCGGGGGCAGGAAGGCATGAATGTTCTTCAGGTAATAAGTAAATGCCGTTTCCCGTTCCAGTTGTACGCTCCGGTTACGCGGGTCTACGTAGTCAAACTGTTTTTCGCCCGACAGGCGGGTGTCTTCTTCAATTTCGGTATAAAGGAACTCACGTATGTGTGTCAGTTCGTATTTCTGTGAAAGTGCCAGTCGCACGGCATACAAGGCAGAATACTGGTATTCGGGCTGGTGAGTGATAGTGTCGAACGCTTCCTGCAAGGCCGCCGTCTTGAAGAGCAGCACCGAGCCGAAGTCAAAGTCATCGCGCACGCTTCCTGGCTGGTAGTCGATGACCGGATGAGGCTTTCGCACTCCCTCTGTCACCTGATAATGGTCGGCATAAACCATGCCCGATTCCGGTGCGGCTAAATAGTCGCACATGCGCTCCAGTGCCATATAGCCCATATCTAATGTGTGGGGCTTGGTATAAATAAGGAGGTAGGGAGTGCGGGTGAGGGCAAGCATCTGTCGGATGCCTTCGGTATGCTGGAAGGAGAAAGAGGGAAGAAAATTGCATTTCTCCGTAGGAATGTCTTTGTCCTCCGGATGGTCAGTTAGTAAGAATATCTGGTCTGTTCGGGAACTCTCCGTCAGGCCTTTGATGGTTTTATTCTGCTGGTTATCACTTCCGTATAAAAGGAAGCAAGTTACTTGGTTATTCATAATTTAATACATTTATACGTACAAAGATAGGCAATATATCTTATTTTTTCCCTAACTTTGTACGCTAAATATGTGGAATATGCGCAGTGCTTTCGTTTAAGGAACCGGGAATGTCTCAGTACTTCCTCGAAAGTACTCTAGTACTTCCTTGGCAGTACTCCAGTACTTCAGGGGAAGTACTCCAGTCCTGATAAGGGAGGACTGGAAATGAGTAAAAGCCTGTGGCATAAAGAAGTAAAGAGCGCTATGACGAAAAAAACTCCTTTATTAGGCAAAACATTGGGCGAGCTGAAAGCCATTGTGCAGGATTTGGGAATGCCTAAATTTACTGCCGGGCAGATTGCATCGTGGCTGTACGACAAGAAAGTAGGCTCCATTGAAGAGATGACAAACCTTTCGCTCAAAAACCGTGAGCGGCTGATGGAGAACTACGAGGTGGGAGCCAGTGCACCGGTGCATGAGATGCGTTCGGTAGACGGAACGGTGAAATACTTGTTCTGTACGCCCGAAGGTGATTACATAGAATCCGTATATATTCCCGATGACGACCGGGCTACTTTGTGCGTGTCGTCACAGGTGGGATGCAAGATGAACTGTAAATTCTGTATGACTGGAAAGCAGGGATACACGACCAGCCTGACAGCTGCACAGATTCTGAATCAGATTTATTCAGTGCCGGAACGGGATACGCTGACTAACGTGGTATTTATGGGCATGGGCGAACCGTTTGACAACCTGGACGAAGTGTTGCGTGCCTTGGAAATCCTGACTGCCGACTATGGCTACAAATGGAGCCCGAAGCGTATCACGGTTTCTACCGTAGGACTGCGGAAAGGACTGGAGCGTTTCCTGGAAGAAAGTGACTGCCATCTGGCCATCAGTCTGCATTCTCCTTTCCCTTCCCAGCGCAGGGAACTGATGCCGGCAGAGAAGGCTTTCTCCATTACCGAGATGGTGGAGATACTCCGCCGGTATGATTTCAGCAAGCAGCGCCGTCTGTCTTTTGAATACATCGTGTTCAAGGGGGTGAATGACAGTCTGATTTATGCCAAGGAACTGGTGAAACTGCTTCGTGGACTGGACTGCCGGATGAACCTGATTCGTTTTCATGCCATCCCGAACGTGGATCTGGAAGGAACGGATATGGAGTCGATGATTGCTTTCCGTGATTATCTGACACAGCACGGCTTGTTCGCTACCATTCGCGCTTCACGCGGAGAAGATATCTTTGCGGCTTGCGGCATGCTTTCTACCGCCCAGCAGCAGGCAGAGAAAAAATGAGAAGAAAGTGAAACCTTTTTAATACAAGAAACATAATGAAACGAATGACATTTTACCTTGGGATGGCCCTGGCGGTGCTGTCGCTTGCTTCCTGTCGTAACGGGGGGAAGAGTATCATTACTCCGGTGTCAAGCGGACGCCCGTATGAAGTGATGGTGGTGGCCGATGACAAATGCTGGATGAGTCCGGACAGTGCACTGTTTCATGTGCTGGACACGGATGTGCCGGGATTGCCTCAGGCTGAACGCTCTTTCCGTATTTCGCGTGTGCGGCCTGACATTTTTTGACCGTTCGGTGCGTCTGTTCCGTAACATCATTATTGTAGATATTCAGGACATCTATACGCAGCCCAAATTCAAGTATACGCGTGATGCCTATTCGTCTCCGCAGATGATCATGACCATTCAGGCACCTAACCAGAAGGAGTTTGCAGACTATGTTTCGAAAAACGGTCAGGTGATTATTGACTTTTTTACCCGTGCCGAAATGAACCGTCAGGTGAAGTTGCTGGAGAAAAAACACAATGAAACACTTTCGACCAAGGTACAGAGCATGTTTGATTGCGACATCTGGATGCCGGTGGAAATGGAATCGTACAAGCAGGGTGAGAATTTCCTGTGGGCTTCGAGCAACCTGAATGATTTGAACTTTGTGATGTATGCCTATCCGTTCCGCGACCACGATACGTTTACCAAAGAGTATTTCATTCATAAACGTGACTCCGTGATGAAGGTCAACCTGCCGGGTGCGCGTGAAGGCATGTACATGGAAACAGCCGATTCCATGTTTGTTGAGACGCGTAACATTGCCGTGAAGGGAGATTATGCATTCGAAGCCCGCGGATTGTGGGAAATGAAGAACGATGCCATGGGTGGTCCGTTCGTATCGCATGTGCGGGTAGACCGTGACAATGCACGGGTTATCGTGGTGGAAGGTTTTGTCTATAATCCGGGTAAGCTGAAACGTGACCAGATTCGCAAGCTGAACGCGGCGTTGTATACACTGAAACTTCCTTCAGAAAAAGAAGTGTCGGAGATTCCGGTAGACAATTCCATCTCGGAAGAACAAATCAAACAAGAAGCTGAACAGAATAAGCAATAAATATGGAAAATCGTAAAATTAGAGTGGGAATCACTCATGGAGATATAAACGGGGTAGGCTATGAAGTGATATTGAAGACTTTCTCTGACCCCACCATGCTGGAACTTTGTACGCCGGTGGTGTACGGTTCTCCCAAGGTTGCTGCGTATCACCGCAAGGCCATGGAGATACAGACCAGTTTCAGCATTGTAAATTCTGCTGAAGAGGTGCAGGACGGAAGAGTGAACGTGGTGAACTGCATAGAAGAGGAGTTGAAGGTGGAACTGACCAAGCCGACTTCCGAAGCAGGAAAAGCGGCACTGGCTGCACTGGAAAGAGCTTTGGCCGATTACCGGGAAGGCTTGTTCGATGTGCTGGTGACGGCTCCTATCAACAAGCATACCATCCAGTCGGATGCGTTCCATTTCCCGGGACATACGGAATACATTGAAGAACGTGTAGGTGAAGGACAGAAGGCCTTGATGATTCTGCTGAAAGGTGATTTCCGTGTGGCACTGGTGACTGGCCATGTACCCGTGCGTGACATTGCCGGTGAACTGACCAAAGAACTGATTATGGAAAAGATGGAGATTTTCCATCGTTCACTGAAGAAAGATTTTGGCATCGACAATCCGCGTATTGCCGTGTTCTCACTGAATCCTCATGCGGGAGACAACGGACTGTTGGGAACAGAAGAGCAGGAAGTGATTATTCCGGCCATGAAAGAGATGATAGCTCGCGGTGTGCAGTGCTTCGGACCGTATCCTGCCGATGGTTTCATGGGCTCAGGCAATTATACGCATTTCGACGGTATTCTGGCTATGTATCATGACCAGGGACTGGCTCCGTTCAAGGCACTGGCCATGGATGAAGGAGTAAACTTCACCGCCGGTTTGCCTATCGTACGCACTTCGCCTGCTCACGGTACGGCATACGATATTGCCGGAAAAGGCATTGCTTCGGAAGATTCTTTCCGTCAGGCAGTGTACGTGGCCATGGATGTGTTCCGCAACCGTGCCTGGGAAAAAGAAATCAGTGCCCGTCCGTTGCGCAAGCAGTATTATGAGAAACGAGATGACAGTGATAAACTGAAATTAGACAGTATAGAAGAGGAATAACATGAAGTTTGCAATCATATCAGCCGGGGAAGGTTCCCGGCTGGCACAAGAAGGAGTTCAGTTGCCCAAACCGCTGGTGCAACTGAACGGTATGGCCATGATTGACCGTCTGATTCACATCTTTGCGAAGAACGGAGCAGAAGAAGTGGTGGTCATTATCAACAATGAGGTGGCTTTGACAAAGGAACACCTGAGCAAGCTGGAAAAAACATCGGAAGTGCCTTTGCGGGTTATTGTCAAGACGACACCCAGTTCCATGCACAGTTTTTACGAACTGAGCCGTTACCTGAAGGATGACCGTTTCTGTCTGACTACGGTCGACACGATTTTCCGGGAAGAGGAGTTTTCACGCTTTATTGACGCTTTCAAGGCGTTTGAAGGGGATGGCATGATGGCTGTTACAGATTACATCGACGACGAAAAACCGTTGTATATCGGTACGGACGAGGACCGCAATATTACCGGTTTCTATGATACTTTGCAGCCTGATACGCGTTACATTTCAGGGGGAATCTATTGCCTGTCGCCCAACTCAATCGTGACATTGGAGAAATGTATGGCGCAGGGTATGTCGCGCATGCGTAATTTTCAGCGTCAGCTGGTAGCCGACGGCCTTCAGCTCAAGGCTTATCCTTTCTCAAAAATTTTGGATGTGGACCATGCGGGGGACATTGTAAAAGCAGAGGCTTTTTTGAACGGACAAGATTAAAAACAGAATAAGCAACATTGATTTTTTGCGTAAAATCTAGAAAATAAGAATAACAAGATAGAATGTGTAAAAGAGGAGAGAAGATTCGGGTGGTTGGTGTGAGCCGTGGTAATGAATATTCCCCGAATCACGTAGACAATGATGCGGCAATCCTTCGGCTTGCGGCAGAAGCATTGGAGAGAATGGGGTGTGAGGTGACAATTTATCCGGAAAAGGAATTTGTTGCTCAGAACATAGAGGGTGAGTTTATTTTCGACATGGCTCGCGACCGCGCCACCATTGAGCGGTTGAAAAAACTGGAAGACGGGGTGCCCTGGTGGTGAACTCTGCGTATGGCATTGACAACTGTGTCCGTCAGCAGATGACGGAGCTGCTGGTGGAAAATGAAGTGCCACATCCCCGGAGCTTTATTATTTCTACTGATGAAAAATTTACTCCTTCCGTGTTCCCTTGCTGGATTAAGCGGGGCAATTCGCATGCCATGGTAAAAGAAGACGTGGTGTACGTGGAATGCCGGGAGGAAGCAGAAGTGGTGATGGCCGATTTCCGGAAACGGAACATTCCGGTGGCGGTGGTCAACGAACACCTGGTGGGAGATCTGGTGAAGTTCTACGGGGTACAGGGAACAGATTTCTTTTATACCTTCTATCCAACGGAACAGTCACACAGCAAGTTCGGCCTGGAAGCCATCAACGGAGCCACGAGAGGTTTCCCGTTCGATGTCAAGCAGCTTCAGGCATACGCCAACAAGGCAGCCGAGGTACTGAATGTGCCTGTATACGGAGGCGACTGTGTGGTATCGGCTACCGGTGAAATCCGCATCATCGACTTCAACGACTGGCCCAGCTTTGCCCGTTGCCGTGAAGAAGCCGGACCGGAAATCGCCAAGTGTATCTATAATCGTATTATCCACAAATTAGAAAAATAATGAGTACGGAGAAAAAAGGAGTAGAGGCTTCTTTCAAGTCCATGGATACAGAAGAGTTTCTGGACATCCATTTCAATCGCCCGATAGGTTATGTGTGGGCGTTGTTTTTCCAGCGTTTCGGGGTGCATCCCAATGTAGTGACCATCCTGTCCATCATTTTAGGAGTAGCGGCAGGAGTGATGTTTTACTACCCTGACATGACGCACACACTGATTGGTATTTTCCTCTTGATGTGGGCCAACCATTATGATAGTTGCGACGGGCAGCTGGCACGTATGACCGGCAAGAAAACCCGTTGGGGACGTATGCTCGACGGATTTGCAGGCGACCTTTGGTTCATTACCATCTATGCCGCCATTTGTCTGCGCCTGATGAACCAGCCGCTTCCTTTCCATCTGGGAGAGGCTTCTGGACAGACCTGGAGCATTTATATCTGGCTGATAGCCTGGTTCTCAGGTACGGTGTGCCATAGCAAGCAATGCACGCTGGCCGATTATTACCGCAACATTCATTTGTTCTTCCTGAAGGGAAAGGCTGGCAGTGAGCTGGATAACTTCAAGCAGCAACGTGAGATTTTCCATAGTCTGCCGTGGAAAGGCAACTTCTGGTGGAAGGCCTTCCTGTATTTCTATGGCAACTATACCCGCAAGCAGGAACAGATGACTCCCAACTTCCAGCGTTTCTACGCTTTTGTGCAGGAACGTTACGGTGACAACATTCCTCAGGAGCTGCGCGATGAGTTCCGTGCCCTGAGCTTGCCGTTGATGAAGTACACCAACATCCTGACATTCAATACCCGCGCGATAGCCCTTTACATCAGCCTGCTGATAGGAGAGCCGTGGTTGTATTTCATTTTCGAGATGGTGGTGATGACCAGCCTGTTTGTGTACATGCGTCGTCGTCATGAGGCCTTGTGCGCATACCTTTACCATAAATACGCCAAGTGATGAAGGAAAAGTTTCGGAATATATTCTGGTTTTTCGGCATCTTTGCCATTGTGGTCATGCTCTGCACGTTCGACATGGACTATCAGGATTTGTGGCAGAACTTGCGCAAGGCAGGGGTGTGGTTTCCGGCCGTGATTCTTCTGTGGGTGTTCATCTATTACCTGAATGCCTGGTCATGGTATGTCATTATCCGCGACGGGAAACATGCCAAGGTGCCCTTCTGGAAGGTCTATAAGCTGACCGTATCTGGTTTTGCCCTGAACTATGCCACTCCGGTGGGACTGATGGGCGGTGAGCCGTACCGCATCATGGAGCTTACGCCTTACGTAGGTGCCAGCAAGGCCACCTCGTCGGTTATTCTCTATGTGATGATGCACATCTTTTCCCATTTCTGGTTTTGGCTGGTATCGGCGGTGCTCTTCGTGATTTTTGAGCCGATGAACTGGGGACTGGGCATCATGCTGGCGGTAGTGGCGTTTGTCTGCCTGCTGGCCATTTATTTCTTTATGAAAGGATACCGTAACGGGATGGCGGTGCGTACGTTCAAGCTGTTGTGTCACGTGCCTTATGTAAAGCGCTGGGCCAGCCGTTTCCTGACCGAAAAGAGAGAAACATTGGAGCGGGTAGACGCACAGATAGCTGAATTGCACAAGCAACGGAAAAGTACGTTCTATGTGGCGCTGGGACTGGAGTTCCTGGCACGTATCGTAGGTTGTGCCGAAGTGTTCTTTATCCTGAACATTTTGACCGACCATGTGAGCTTCCTGGCCTGTATCCTGATTATGGCCTTCACTTCCTTGTTTGCCAACCTGTTCTTCTTCTCGCCCATGCAGCTTGGAGCACGCGAGGGAGGATTTGCGCTGGCGGTAGGCGGACTGGCCATTCCGAGTGCGTTTGGCATCTATACGGGACTGATTACCCGTGTGCGTGAATTGATATGGATTGTAATTGGCGTGTTGCTGATGAAGGTTGGCAACGGCACCCCAAATAAGACTAAAGATGAGTAAACTGACAGATGTAAAAGGCGTAATCTTTGATTACGGAGGAACAATCGATACAAACAGCCGTCATTGGGCGGAAGTATTGTGGAGCAAGTATGAAGAGTTTCAGGTGCCGGTGGACAAGGCAAGTTTCCGCGAGGCATACGTGCATGGAGAACGTACGCTGGCCCGTGTGCCATTGGTCAAGCCGGAGCATAACTTCCACGATGTGTTGCGCATCAAGACCGACATTCAGGTGAACTACCTGGTGGAACAAGGCAAGCTGGACGAAGAAGAAGCCCGCCGGGAAAACTATGCGGAAAAAGTGGCTGACAGCTGCTACCGTTATGTGCTGGATGTGCTGGGACGTACCCGTCCTGTAGTGAAAGCACTTTCCGAACGCTACAAGCTGGTGCTGGTATCCAATTTCTATGGAAATATTCAGACCATCCTGAAAGACTTCGGTTTGTTTGATTTCTTTGCCGACATCATCGAATCGTCGGTAGTGGGAGTGCGCAAGCCCGATCCGGCCATCTATCGCCTGGGCGTGGAAGCCATGGGACTGCCTGCCGAGAATGTGCTGGTAGTAGGTGATTCCTTCTCCAAGGACGTGGTACCCGCAAAAACCGTGGGTTGCAAGGTAGCCTGGCTGAAAGGTGAAGGCTGGGGCAACGAAGAAATAGATGAAACACTTCCGGATGTAATCATCACCGATTTGCCGGAACTCTTGTCGTATGTATAAAGGAGGGGCACGGATGAAGAAAAAAGGAATTGCCCTGGTGGAACGCCAATACCTGTTCCCCTTTGTACTGATTACGTCTCTCTTTTTCCTGTGGGGATTTGCTCATGCCATTTTGGACGTGCTGAACAAGCATTTCCAGGAGTTGCTTACCATTACCCGTACCCATTCGGCCATGATTCAGGCTACGATGTACATGGGATATTTCATCATGGCCATTCCGGCCGGATTGTTTATCAACCGTCACGGATACCGTAAGGGTGTGGTGCTTGGTTTGCTGCTCTACGGAATAGGCTCGTTGTTGTTCATTCCCGGACAATATATAGCTTCGTTCAATATGTTCCTGTTCTCGTTATTCGTCATCGGATGCGGACTAACCTTCCTGGAAACAGCCGCCAATCCGTATGTGACGGAGTTGGGAGCACGGGAAACGGCTGCCAGCCGACTGAATTTCGCCCAGTCATTCAACGGGCTGGGATGTATCTTTGCACCGATTCTGACCGGTCTCTTGCTTTTCTCTGACGAAGACAAAGGAGCAAGCGGTAATGTGGCTCTTCCGTATGCCGTAATGGGAGTGATTGTCCTGCTGGCTGCGCTGGCCTTTATGCGCGTACGTCTGCCGGAAATTCCTCATGAAGAAGAGGTGGATAGCGAAGGTCATCGCGTAGGTTTGTGGGCGCATAAGCTTTTTGTGTTCGGGCTGGTAGCACTGTTTGCCTACGAGGTATCCGAGATTTCCATCAATAGTTTCTTTATCAACTACGTGACAGAGGTCGGCTGGATGAATGCCCGCGATGCCTCGCTGGTGCTTTCGTTCGGTGGATTGGGACTGTTCATGGTAGGACGTTTCGTGGGAAGCTGGATTATGCGCCGTGTCCGTGCCGAGAAGATGCTTTTCTGGTGTGCTACGGGAACGGTTATCACTACGCTGCTGGTGATTTTGGATTTAGGCTCCGTGTCGTTCGTAGCCCTGCTTTGCGGCTATGCCTTCGAAGCCATTATGTTCCCCACCATTTTTGCTCTCTCCCTGAAAGGTTTGGGCAGCCATACGAAACATGCCTCTTCTTTTCTGATGATGTCGCCGGTGGGTGGTGCCGTAGGTCCGGTACTTATGGGACTGGTAGGAGACTACGCCGATATGCACTGGGCGTTCATTGTGCCTTTCGTCGGCTACGTAGTGGTGTGGTTCTATGCCCGCCACATGATGCAGCAGAAAAACTAATGCCACTTTCCTTTACGGAAAGCATACATAAAAGAAGCGCGGAACTCTTCAGTGTCTCCCGACACCATGAGAGTTCCGCGCTTTTGTGGTTATTTCAATTATAGTAAGTTATTTGTTAGGAGCCTGAGGACATGCCGGACATGCATTGGGATATCCCGGAGCGGGCATCTTTCCCGGTTTACCCATTTTGCCATGTTTCATAGGGAAGTTTCCTTTGTGCATTTTTCCCGGGCGAGGCATGCTGAATACCTTTTCCAGCTGGCGGGCATTCAGAATCTTCTTGAATGAAGCATAGTACTTCTTCTGGGTATCGAGTACTTTCTGACGAACTTCAAAGCGCTGTTCAATCTCCTGTTGAATCTGTGCGTCGGTACGTTCGCACGGTTTTACTTTATTTTCTTTTGCGGCTGGACGGCATTCTTTCAAGGCAGTCAGGTATTCTTTGTAGAGAGATGTAAACTGAGCTAATTTGGCATCGTCCAGCATCAGTTGTTTTCCCATACGCTGAGCTTGTGCTTCCATACGTTGTTCCGGAGTGAGTTTTACCTTGCAAGGCTTTTCAGCTTTTTCCGGACAAACCTGACGTGCAGCATTTTGTGCCATTACACTTCCAAAACCTAAACATACAGTAAGAATCAATTGTAGATAATAAACGAGTTGTTTTCCATTGTAGTCAAAATTTAAAAGTGAATAATCATTTTCAGTGCACTTACGGCTTTAAGACAATGAATCCCTCTCGTGGTTTATTATGAAAATACTTTTTTAACATTTTGAGGTTATAAACCTCTAAAGTGTGAAATTTTATGGCGCAAATTTAGAGAAAATGTAAACTTACTTAGTAAAAAGAGAATTTAGTGAACTCTTGGTTTAAGTATGAAAGAAACGCTTAGGCGTTTGGTCTTAAACGCACTTACGTTTTACCTCAAATGCACTTGCGTTTGAGCTCAAACGTACTTGCGTTTTAAATGAAACGTCAAAGCGTTTTTTGAGTAAAAGAGCAGGACTTACTAAGTAGTTAAAAATCAGCTTCTTTTACAATGCGTAGTTTTTCTCCAGTCACCGGATGTACGAACTCCAGCGAGGCGGCATGCAGATACAGACGGTCGGACGGCTGGCCGTAGAGGTCGTCGCCTACAATCGGATGGTTCAATCCTTCCGGATGGGCAGCATGTACACGGAGCTGATGGGTACGTCCCGTATGCGGATAGAATGTGACCCGTGTGCTTCCGCCTTTGCGTTCCAGTACTTGGTAGGAAGTGACGGCCCGTTTGCCATACTCCCGGCTTACCATCTGGCGCGGACGATCCATCGGGTTCGGACAGATGGGTAGATCGATGATACCTTCGTCAGTTTCCAGTTCTCCCTCTAACAGGGCTGTGTAACGCTTTTGGATAAGACGCGTTTCGAAGAGTGCCTGAAGCTCCTTGTGCACCTCCTTCGTTTTGGCCGCGAGCAGCAGGCCGGAGGTAGCCATGTCCAGTCGGTGCACGATAAGCGGACCGGTGGCCTTGGGGTAAAGGTTGTGTAAGCGCTGGAGAATGGAATCAAGGTCGTTCTTGCCCGGTACGGAGAGCATGCCTGCCGGCTTGTGTACCACCACCAGCCATTCGTCCTCGTAGAGAATCTCCAGTGCTGTCTGGCGGTGCACATCCTCTTCCAGCGGGTTCGGTTCCACGTCCAGTCCCATGAGCATGTGTTTCAGAATCGGTTCACATTTCCCTTTGCACGACGGATAGAAATGTCCTTCGCGGCGAATCTCGTCCTTGGGCGACATGCCCCACCAGAATTCGCCCATGGCCAATGGCTGGAGCTGATGCAGGTAAGCATATTGAAGCAGCTTAGGAAGCGCGCATTCTCCTGCACCGGCCGGCGGTGTCTTTTGCGGAGTGGATCGGAAAATCTCGCATAAATCTTTCACTTCCCCTCGTGCGTTGAGCATGCGGAACTGGGCGAACAGACGCATCTGGAGAGCCGCCGAACGGGTTTTCCGTTCGTGGCGTAAGGTCTGAATCTCCTGCTCGAATGCTTGAAAAGCCTCTCCGGCCGCCTGTACCTTCTCTTTCAATCTCCGTTCCAACCGTTTGAACTCCGCTTTCTGAAACTGGCTTTCGCGCGACATCGCTTCCGCTTCTTCGGGTGAAACGCCTTCCTTCCGACGTTGTTCACGGAGGGTTTTCGCCTCTTTCAGCTTCTGTTTTTCAGAAGCCAGCGTGGCTTGTACTTCTTCTTCCGACTTCTTCCATTCTTCCCGTGCCGAGCAGTATGCCTCGCTGGCTTCCATGGTGGCAATCCGGTGGTTGATGCCGGAAATCTCCGCTTCCTCGATACGGAAAAATCCGTCGGGTTGCAGGAGGTCGTACACCGGAGGTACGAAAAAAGCGTGGTGGTTGCTTCCAGCCAGGTTGCCCGAAAAAGCGGCCAGGTAACCCAGTTTTCCTTCGGTATCCTTTATCACCAGTACCCCGAACATCTTTCCCTGATGAATTTCCTCCTGCCAATCGTTCCGTGTGAGCAGGTACTGACGTACCTCAGCAGCTGCCAGTCGGGTGAGCGGGTGAGGGGTGTAGTGGAAAGGAAAAGTGAAGGCCTTCGGCAAGGCGATGCCATCAGTCGGGGTGTGGAAGGAATGTATCATGGTGAAATATTGAGTTCGTTTTTATTGCGGGGGCAAAGGTACGAATAAAATGGCTTCTATAGAAATGAAGGTATATATATCGTATATGATGTATCTTATGACTGTTTTTGTACAATGGATAGAAGAAAAATGTATTTTTGTAAATGCTGTAGTGTACATGAACTTTCACAGAGTTATTAATCTGAGTCACAATTTCCATATTTCCTGTGATGAAACGACTTAAAATCCTATGAAACAAAAAATGAAAAATATTCTTCGCCTGCTCATCGCTCTGGTAAGTGGTAATAGGCGTGGTGTATGCCTCCTTGCCCTACTACGCCCGTCAGGCACTCATTCATTGGATGCCCGTCATTGACGACCTGGAAACCTTTCACCGGCATACGGTACACCACAATCCCGATGATGTGTGGCACTGGCCCCTTTCAGCTGATTATAACCGCTACCAACTGGCAGAAAGAGATGCGCACTATCTGGACAGTTTGCGCACCGTGTCTTTCCTGGTCATCCGTCGTGACAGCATCGTCTTCGAAAGTTACCGTGACGGGTGGAATGATACACTGACCTCAAATATCTATTCTGCTACAAAGACCATCGTGGGACTGCTGGCGGGAGTTGCCCTTGACGAAGGAAAGATTCATAGTCTGGACGACCCCGTATCACGCTACATACCTGCCTATACAAAAGGAATGCAGGCTGACGTCACCCTGCGCCATTTGCTGACTATGAGTGGCGGCATGGCATGGGATGAGGCGTATGCTTCGCTCTTTTCTGTCACAACGCACGGTTATTATGGTAACGACCTTTACGACTTGGTGACGAGCCTGGAGGTAGTTGACCGTCCCGGCGTGCAATATTCCTACCGTAGTGGTGAGACGCAATTGTTAGCTTTTGTCATTGAAGCAGCCACCGGGCAAACACTAAGCTATTATGCCGAAGAGAAGCTCTGGCGTCCGATGCAGGCCGAACGGGATGCCTATTGGTTGCTGGACAAAAAAGACGGTGATGAAAAAGCCTTTTGTTGCTTCCATACCACGGCCCGCGATGTAGCTCGTTTCGGAAGTCTCTTGTTACATCGTGGCAATTGGCACGGCCGCCAGCTGGTATCCGAAACCTATATGGACGAACTGATGCGTCCCGCTTCATACCTGAAAGATCAGTGGGGAAAGGACTCACTCAGCTATTATGGTTTCCAGACGTGGGTGATGGATTATCATGGTATGCGTTGCCCTTACATGCGCGGTATGCTGGGGCAATACATCATCGCTATTCCCGACTTGGATGCCATTGTCGTGCGGCTGGGCCGTAAGCGTTGCGATGTATATAATCGTGAGATTACGACCGACATTACGCGGTATATGGATATAACTATGAAGATACTGAAGGGAAAATGATGGGTGCTGTCAGGTTACTGGTAACTGGCGTGTATGACACTATGTGCGATTGTTTTTTTCTATAGAGTTATTATTGATGTCATTCTTTGTTTTGCTGGGGTATTCCAAAGATTTTGTGTAAATCTGTATAAGGAATATAGCTATTTGAATTTAAATGAGTTAGAAAAATTACCCCATTTTCAGGTAATGACTTGGCAACCGTACCTATTTCTGCATTTAGCTGTGATTTGCTTTTCAAGTAACTCTTTCCCATATGCCAAAGTAACTTAACTTTTGAATATGGAAATAGGTCTTGCTATTTTTAGCCTATTCTTGTAATCTATATCAACTAAAAGCCAAACTTTGATTGCAATTTTCTACTCATCTTACTTGAGTTAAATTGCTTTGATAAAACATCGTCAAATGTATAGTACAGGGATTTTTTGCCCAGAAAATTGTGGTAAAAGCTGTTCCATAAAACTCAGTCCAATACCTGCAAGTGTCTGCATTGTTCCTGCTGATATAAGTAACGGTGAGCCACAAACAACAGCCCATCTTAACCATTTTTCAATCATACTGTTGCTTGAACGTCCATTTAACAAAGCTAATTCCAATTCTCTAACACTATAATTATGGTTATTAAGCCAAGACGTAAAATTTCCAAAAGCGACCTTATCTCTAACCCTGATAATATCTTTCATTGAAATCACATCGTTATAGTATAAAATCGATAAGTTGGGGATACCTTTGGCATAAAGGACCTGTTTGAAATATTGGATAATGCTATCTGCTTGAATGTCACTTTTGTATAACAGGTATCTTTTTTGCTTCATCTTCAAGCAAAATTTCATCTGTTTTAAGCTGTTTAGACCATTCTATACTTCGTTCAAATAAACAAAGTCTTACAGCCGACCAAGTATCGTCCTCATTTGAAATGGACATGATGGTTTCAGATTGAATATTCAAAAGAGCACGAATTCTATCATTGAAAGAAAAATCTTCATACATATTTTCTTGTGACGTATTGTCCCAAAAGTCATATGTATCGGAATCAGATTGTATTACACACAGTTTTTTAAAATTGAATTCATAAAACGTGATTCTTCTGTTCCTTTACGTTCTAATAGACGAGAGCATATCTTATCTTGATATTGTTTTTCATGCATATTCATATAGAAAACAGTATCTCCACTATACATAAAAGCAGGCACCCACCAGTTATCTAAAATTTCCAATTCGCCTCTATTATAAAGCATTCTGAACGCATCAAATCCTATACACTCAATCATTTCTTCTATTGAATCTGTTCTAATGAAAAGTTTGTTGTGTGTTAAAAGCGCAGAAATAATCCTATCTAGGAAATACAACTTTTCTGGCATAGAAATTTCAGGGAACACATGACCATGCCAACGGTCATAATAGAAACCGTCAGGAGTTTTGTTTACCCGATAACTAAATGCATCAAACAATACTGACATTTTAGATTACTTATTTTTCGATGAGCACTCAATAAAGAATACAAAATTTTTCTCAGATTTAATTTTACCTGTCAAAGGAAGTTTAGAAACAGTATTAATTGTTGGAATAATGGATGTGTTTACAGTACTTTCGATTAAATTTTTAAGATACGATGCTTTTATAGCATACCCCACATTTTCAGTTTCTTTATGTTTGGCACTAACAATTCCGATGACATTACCATCATCATTAAATAATGGACCGCCACTGTTTCCTGGTTGTATGGGTGCTGAAATTTGATATAGAGCAACATCTCCTTGAAAGCCTGTCTTAGAACTGATAATTCCTGTAGTCAGTTTAATTTCATCTCCCATCGTAGATATTAGTGGATAGCCTAGAACAAAAATATTTTCGCCAACTTCAGATGTTGCAGACAATACCGAATAAGGAATATTTCCAAATCCACAAAATGCAGGGTCGTCAATCTTTAATAATGCCAAATCATTATTCCTATCAACTCCAATAGGAAATGCTTTGTAAGATTTATTAAAATCTCCAGACACACCTTTTATTATAATTGATTTTGCACCTTCTATTACATGGAAATTTGTAGCGATGTAACCATTTTTGAGAGCAAACCCGGTTCCTGACCATTCTACCTTTTTATCCACTTCTGATTTTTCCATAACGTCATTGTCTGTATACATATCATGAGTAGGATAAGTTTTTATAAATGAGCATTTATAATTAACTTTGAATCCTGCTTGGTAATTTCGTCCCATATCATACCGTAATTGTTTATCAGGAATAGAATATTTCACATTAAAAATTAGAATTTCCTTCCAAAACAAAACAGTTTGGAATCTGTTACATTACTACCAGCCCAAAACAAATTGTAATTATATATAGGGGTTGTCCCTATTTTTTTTATTGTAACTTGCTCGTTTTTAAAAGCCCTAAAAAAAACCATCTTTATCTTTGTATATTAACATTGTTACATTTGTTGTTTCTGATGGGAATTGCCTATATGCATTTTCTCCCCATTGTTCAATGTTTACATCATATACGCCTTCTATCGGGTCAAGATGTTGTATGTTATCCTCAAAATATGACATTAATTCTTGTACATTTCGTGGGGAGATTTGAGCATGTAATGATTGTGCTATAATTAAAGTAAGCACAATAATAACCAAGGTTTTAATAATTTGTTTCATATATTATGTTTTAATTTCTCCTTAAATTAAAAGTGTGAACCGCAATGCCATGTCTTAATTTGGAGGCCACAAGAAACCTTGTATACAATGTAATAATAACAGTCCACGCTATAGCATGAGAACCACTATGTCATCTGAAAATTTAATTTGAAAATTTTCTACGTTTTCAAATACTTGATGCGCATAACGCTTCTTCTTTTTCAACTATTGTCTTGGATAGAGTTACTCTAATCCAACAGTAAAAGTACAAAAAGTCCGTGATATGCCACCAACTATCACGGACTTTATTTTGATTTACAATTTAATATCTCTGTTTTGTCTTTTTTGTTGGTAATCCAAATGTTTTCATAAACTCCTCTTTCTTGCGTCTGAACCAGTTTACATGTGAAACGCCGTCAATTTGGAGATCAAATTTCCCATCCGAGGTCTCTTTAAGCGAACAAACCGAACCATCAGTCTTAAAGTGCTGCCGAAATTCAGTAGAATAAAGTTCGCCTTTAATAGTAACATCCTTAAACATGCACAGCTTTTTGATTACCCCATCGCTAAAATTCAGAGTATCAAGCAAAAACTTAATTTCCAGCTTCTCCGATTTGATCTCCTTCCTTACCTTGTCAAGCTGTTGCTCTACCTGTTGCTGCTCAGTCTGTAACTGTTGCACATTGGCTTCAAGTTCACCCTCTGTCGTTTCAAATCACGGTAGTATTGGGCGGTTGTCGTATGGCGTGCTTCCGAGCCACGTATGCCACGTTGCAAGCCATATTTCTCCATCGCTTTTGCGTAACTGTCGTGGTAGGCAACGAGTTTCTCACGTGTCAGCACGTCATCGGCGCATAGACGCACGGTGTTGGCTTTTTGCGGTACGAGCGTTTGCTTTCCGTCTGTTTTATCTTGGCTTTCCTGCGTTTTCCTGTTATTATCAGTCCGACTGTGGTATGAATGTGCGGTGTGTATCCATGTGTAGGACTGCTGAAGTAGTATTATTGGGTAATGATAGGAAAGCCATACTTTTGTTTTAATCTGCTGTAATTCGACGGATATTCCAGAGATTTTGCGTAAGTTTGCAGAAATAGTAAATTTCATTTCAGATGAGGAGCATGATTTATCCGGTAGGCATACAGAGTTTTGAAGAGATACGGAAAGGAGACTATTGTTATGTCGATAAGACCGCACAGATTTATCAGTTGGTAAAAACGGGTAAATACTACTTTCTGAGTCGTCCGCGACGCTTTGGGAAAAGTCTGCTTATATCTACGTTGGAGGCTTATTTCCAAGGGAAAAAAGAACTTTTCCATGGCTTGGCTATGGAAACTTTGGAAAAGGAATGGACTACGTATCCTGTATTGCATCTGGATTTGAATGCACAAAAATACGATACGCCAGAAGCGTTGATTCATGTGCTGGAGGAAAATCTACAGTATTGGGAAAGTCTTTATGGGGCTTCGGAGAGTGAAATAGGAGTAGCTCGCCGTTTCAACGGGGTGATTCGCCGTGCGGCCGAAAAACGGGGAAGAATGTGGTGGTGCTGGTGGATGAGTACGATAAGCCCATGCTCCAGGCTATTGGCAATGAAGCG
>ENA-OQDC01000243-OQDC01000243.1-human-gut-metagenome-genome-assembly--contig:-NODE-243-length-41252-cov-5.223951_pt1 | contig 41252 bp, 43 predicted proteins | sample MGYA00242770_ERZ504601 | MGnify/ENA primary metagenome ERZ504601 (study PRJEB26092, sample SAMD00036305) | human gut metagenome | host: Homo sapiens | study: EMG produced TPA metagenomics assembly of...
AAGAAAAGTGTTTACCTTTTTGATGATTTGTGATATCTTTGGTGTAGTCCATTGTGATTACTCCTTAGTTAGATTTTTTGTGTAGCAACTTAATCTTAACACAAAGGTATCACAATGGACTATTTTTATTCGATTTTTCAGGTGTGCAATTTCATTATACAATGAGCCAAAAATTATTGTTGCCCAACCGATGACGAGTATTCTGTTGGAAACACTATTGATTTCGCTCTTGGCTGCAGGCTACTTATATTACCTTAGTATCAACGAAGGTACCGTTTATCAAAGCTGCGATATGGGTACGCTGCTGCTTTTGGCAGGTGCCGGCGCTGTTACGGCAACGCCAGATGCTGTTGTTTACGGCCTGCGCGCGTAAGCTGCCTTTGAATATTGTAGGCTTTTGCAATATATTTCGCCGTCGATATCGCTGATGATTGGCGTGCTGATTTACGGTGAACCGTTTATCGGTACTACTGCTACAGCCTTTGGCTGCATTTGGGCAGGATTGGCACTGTTTATCTGGTCGCAGATAAGAAGATAAAAAATAAACTCCTGCAGGCAGGCTAGAAGCCCGTCAGCAGGAGTTTTTGCGTTTAGCAATAATGCCCATTTTTGAAAAATACAGGCTGCTTATGCTATAATTATATTTGTTTTTTATGGAGGTGTTATAGTGAGCTTTTTCTCAGATAAGTGGCGCGGTATTATCTTATGTGCTGTTTTGGCAGTGCCGTGCTGGTTTTTAGGCAAGCTGGTGCCTGTTGTCGGCGCACCTGTCTTTGCAATTCTTTTAGGCATGCTGGTGGCGCTTGTGTGGCCCGTACAGGCTGCATTTAAAAGCGGTGTAGGCTTTGTATCCAAAAAGGTGTTGCAGTACGCAGTAATCCTGCTTGGCTTCGGCCTGAATATTTCCGTTGTACTGGCAACCGGCAAGCAGTCATTGCCGATTATCGTCTGCACGATTGCAACCTCGCTTATCGTAGCCTATGTATTGCATAAGGTGATGAACATTCCTGGCAAGATTTCCACACTTATCGGCGTAGGTTCGTCTATCTGCGGCGGCAGTGCGGTGGCTGCGACAGCGCCTGTCATCAAGGCAGACGATGAAGAGGTAGCGCAGGCTATCAGTGTTATCTTTTTCTTTAATGTGCTGGCAGCGCTGCTTTTCCCTTGGTTGGGTACGGTGCTGGGATTTTCTACGACAAGCGGTGAAGCCTTCGGTATTTTTGCCGGTACTGCTGTTAACGATACTTCTTCTGTTACGGCAACGGCGGCGACCTGGGATGCAATGTTCGGTCTGGGAACGGCAACTTTGGATAAGGCGGTGACGGTAAAGCTGACGCGTACACTGGCAATTATTCCGATTACGCTGGTATTAGGTTATCTTGTGGGTAAACGTGAACAGGATGCAAATCATGAAGTGAATATCAGGAGCATTGTGCCGAGCTTTATACTGTACTTCGTACTGGCTTCGCTTATTACTACGTTAGCGACAAGCATGGGGGTAGCGGCAGAGGTTTTTGCACCGCTCAAATGGCTTAGTAAGTTCTTTATCGTTATGGCGATGGCTGCGGTAGGTCTGAATACGAATATTGTCAAGCTTGTGACAACAAGCAGCAAGCCTTTGGGACTCGGTCTTGGCTGTTGGGCAGGTATTACGTTTGTAAGCCTGCTTTTGCAGCATCTGCTTAATCTCTGGTAAGCAGAATAAAATTTAATTTTGCATCGGAAACAGCGACAAATAATAGTTTGTTCGCTGTTTTTGACGTTTTAAAAGGCTATTTTGCTTGTGAGCGGGACGAAGCGGGACCCCTAGATATAGTGTTGTGGAAATCTCCCCCTAGTTGTTATTAAAGTTATCCACAGATTGTGCATAACATGTTGATAATTGTGTAAAATCCTTGTAAACAAGCCACTTTTTTCTCAGAGGCTGGTGGATAACACTCTGCATAACTAAAAGTTATGCACAAAAACTGTGGATAAGTCTGTTGATACTGTTGATAACCTTACACTAAATATCGGAAAAGGGGGATATATTTTCCAGGAAAACAAGATAATTTCCTATTGTTGCGGTGGTATTTTGTATACAAACGCAAGTTTTTTTGCTATCTGCAAAGTTTTTGCTTGCGTAATAGACGATTTTTGTTCATAATATTACTATGACTAATTGTAAGTAAATGGAGGAAGATTAGGTTATGGCATTAAAGCAAATTGATGCATTGGCAGCTTTGCGTGAGGCTGCAGGTGAAGTTATAGAAACTTCTTTGTGTGATGTACAGGGTAACTGGCTGGCACTGGTAAATACTGAGGAAGGCAAGCGCCTGGCTTTTGCTGCGAAGGGTGAAGCTGCTCTGAGCGCACTGTGGAAGGATGTTGAAAAGGAAGCAGACGTTAAGGACGTACATGTTTCTGTTATGGCGTTAAACGCGAATAATGCTGCGCTGGTGCGCCGCTATGTTAAATGGACCGCACCGACTGCCTGCGGCACTAAGGGTGCCAGCATCGGCTTCAGCGATTGGCTGGGCGAGGCAGATGCAGTTGTGGCGGAGCTGTTTGGTAAACGTCAGCTGAAACCGGTATTGGTTGATTTTACTACCGAGGACAGCGAGGCTCTGCAGCGTTACTTTGTACAGGCTGTGGATACCGCAACCTGGGGCGTGCTCGAAGAGGGCTACAAGGAAGGCTACGGCGCTAATGCTGCCGGCCTGAAAACCGAAGAGGAAATCGTTAAGGCTCTGCTTTATGGTTACAGCATGATTGGCTTTGACTGCAGTGATAAAATTGACCTGGGCATTGAAAAGCTGTCCGATGAGGCTGTTGACAAACGCTTTGAGCAGTTCAACGAAACCTTCCGTGCTGCTGTGCATGCTTCCTATCTGAACGCTGAGTTCAAGGTTGGCAGCAGCAAGATTACCTTTACGGAAAATCAGCTGCACCGCATCGTTCTGGAATACGGCGAAGCAATTATGCATATCCAGTTCATCTATAACTCCTATCTGAAGAATACTCCGTGGGATATTGATTTTGAGCTGGATCTTTCCAAGCCCGGTAAGGTGCTGACTCCGCAGGAGCATTACCTGATCGGTAATGAGCTGCAGCGTAACGGTATTAAGCTGAGCTCTATCTGCCTTGACCCGCTGAAGGACGCAGAGGCTGTAAACGATAACCTGCAGCTGCACTGCGAGATTGCTGACACCTTCGGCTATCGCCTGAGCTTTAAAAATGCGGATATCGCTATGGAAGATACTGCTGCTGCTATGAAATATCTGAAGGGCAAGGTTCATTTTAAAATGAACAATATCCTCTGGATGAGCGCAATAGAGCTTGCCAAAGCTCTGGATGCCGACCTGTTCGGCAAGCTGTGTGCTGCCTGCGGCTGTGAGGCTACAGCAGACGCTGCCGACCGCGCACTGGTGCTTGGCTACAGAAAGGCGCTGAATCCGAATGAAGAAGGCAATGTTGCTGCTGACATGAAGGCTTTCCTGGAGGCGCATCATGCTGAATATGCTGCTGCAATCAAAGAGAATGTAGCTGCAAAATTGAAGAATATCTGAAATTAAAATTCAAGGGCTTCCCAAAAATTTTTGGGAAGTCTTTTGTTTTAAACGATACAAAACAGCGTCTTTAACGTGTTTTTGCATAATGGATATTAGTGTACTTTGTCTACTGAAAAGTAGCGCGAAAAATTTAATCATTTGATTAGTTTACGTGCAATAGACAAAAGGCTGAAAATGTTCGTATACAGTGACTAAAAGAAGAAAAATGTAAAATTTTGCAAAAAAGGTGTTGACAAACGATTTAGATGGGTGTATAGTATCAGTAATTTCAAATTGACAACCAAAGGTTATGATTGGGACTAAAGATAAGCGTAGAGTTTTAGAGAGCCGGTGTCTGGTGCAAACCGGTACGAAGCCTTATTGATTAAATCACCCATGAACTCGTCAGCGAAAGCTTTGCAAGTAGACTGATGCGCAACGGATGCGTTATTTCCGAGCCGGTTGATGGACTGGTGCTGAAAGTAATAAATTAGGGTGGTACCGCGTATTATACGCCCCTGCATATATGCAGGGGCGGTTTTTTTTAATACTACTCCTGAAAAGTCCATCAAAAGATAATTGATTTAGTAGTAAATGCAGGTGTTCTTGATAGGAGGAATTAACATGTTTGAAAAGGTATTGGTAACTGGTCAGAATGATGAAACTTTATTGCCGCGTGTATTGCGTGTGCTTTCCAAGCAAGGTGCTCAGGTACGCTCTCTGCGCATGGATGCAGAAGAAAATCGTCTGAAGCTGGAAATCCAGCTGGCAGAGGTAGCTGCTGCTCAGGTTGCCAAGCTGCTTGCTAAGCAGGTTGCAGTTGAGTCTGTAGCTACTATGGCGTAAGGGGGACGGACTGATGAAGCTGAAGGGCTCAGAAGCCATTGTAAAGGTCCTTTTGGAGCAGGGTGTAGATACAGTCTTCGGTTATCCCGGAGGCGCTGTGATTCCGCTGTATGATGCATTGTACGATGCACCGCTGAAAAATGTGCTGACAGCACATGAGCAGGGCGCTATTCACGCAGCTGACGGTTATGCCCGTGCGAGCGGCAGAACCGGCGTATGTATCGCAACCTCCGGTCCCGGTGCTACAAACATTGTTACTGGCTTGGCAACTGCTTATCTTGATTCCATTCCGCTGGTAGCGATTACCGGTCAGGTTGGCGTAAGCATGCTGGGACGCGATTCCTTCCAGGAGATTGATATTGTCGGCGTTACAATGCCGATTACCAAATACAACATGCTGGTACGCAGCAAGGAAGAGCTTCTGCCGGCACTGCGCAAGGCATTTGCCTTGGCGCAGGAGGGCAGACCGGGACCTGTATTGGTGGATATTCCCAGCAGCGTACAGGTTGAGGAGTTGGAATGGAGCGAGCCGCAGGCAGCTTCTGAAGCGGAAGAGTTGCCGCAGGCAACACCGGAGCAGCTGAAGCAGGCAGCGGCAGTGCTGAACAAGGCACAGCGTCCGGTACTGCTGGTTGGCGGCGGCGCTGTCAACAGCGGCGCACAGGAAGAACTGCTGGAGCTGGCCAAGAAGGCTGATTTGCCGGTAGTAAATACGCTGATGGGCATTGGCGTTTATCCCGAGTCTGATGAACGCTCCTTGGGCATGACCGGTATGCATGGTCATATCGCTTCCAACATGGCTGTAGCACAGGCTGATGTGCTGGTAGTAGCCGGCAGCCGCTTCAGCGACCGTGTAACCGGTGACCGTAACCGTTACGTAGGACAAAAGACGATTATCCAGCTTGATATCGACCCGACGGAAATAGATAAAAATATAGCAACAAGCCTTTCCGTTATGGGTGATGTGAAGCAGACATTGCAAAGACTGTTGCCGTTGGTGCAGGAGGCAGCACACGCCGATTGGTGGCAGCAGATTAAGGCCTGGGATGCAACTGAGGATCGCAGCCTGCTGGCAGGCGACCGACTGACAGCTCCCTGGCTGATGAAGGAGCTGAGCCGCAGCTTTGAAGGAGAAAATCCGATTTATGTAACTGACGTTGGTCAGAACCAGATGTGGGCAGCACAGCATTTAGTTGTTGATAAACCGCGTCACCATCTGACGAGCGGTGGCTGTGGTACGATGGGCTTCGGTCTCCCCGGCGCGTTGGGTGCAGCTTTTGCCGAGCCTGATAAGCAGGTAGTACATATCTGCGGTGACGGCGGCTTCAAGATGACAGGCATGGAGCTGTATACGGCAGCTCGTGAAGGCAAAAAGCTTATCAGTATCGTTATTAATAACAGCTGCTTAGGCATGGTCCGTCAATGGCAGCAGCTCTTCTACAACGAGCATTACTCCAATACGCTGCTGACAGAGTTTGACTTCATCGGTTTTGCTCATTCCTGCGGTGCAGGCGGTCGCAGAGCAGCGACCTGCAAGGAATTCCAAGAGGCGCTGAAGGCAGCGCGTGAGGCTGACAAGCCCTTCCTGATTGAAGTAATCGTAGAGCAGGGTGACCTGGTAGAGCCTATGGTGGCAGCCGGTGCTGCGGTAGATGACTTCGTCAAGATTAACAGATGCAGATAAACAGCTATAAATAAGGGAATTTTTATAAAAAATATATATAATTTATAATTAAAATAAGGGAAAAGAAAGAGGTAATCACAATGGTTAAAATGTATTATGACAACGATGCGAATCTGGAATTATTGAATGGCAAAACAGTTGCTATTATCGGCTATGGTTCTCAAGGCCATGCACATGCACTGAACCTGCAGGAGAGCGGCGTAAACGTAGTTGTAGGCCTGTATGAAGGCTCCAAATCCAAAGCTAAGGCAGAAGCTGCCGGCCTGAAGGTTATGACTACCGCAGAAGCTGCTAAGGCTGCCGATATCATCATGATGCTGATTCCTGATGAAAAGCAAGCTGCTACATATAAAAAGATATTGCTCCGAATCTGGAGGCAGGCAATGCTTTGGCTTTTGCACATGGCTTCAACATTCACTTCGGTCAGATTGTTCCTCCTGCTGATGTAGACGTATTCATGGTTGCTCCTAAAGGCCCCGGCCATCTGGTTCGTCGTACCTATACAGAAGGCAGCGGTGTTCCCGTTCTGGTAACTGCTTACCAAAACCCGACCGGCAAGGCTCACGACCTGGCTCTGGCTTATGCTAAGGGCATTGGCGGTACCCGTGCAGGCGCTCTGGAAACCACCTTCCGTGAAGAAACCGAAACCGATCTCTTCGGCGAGCAGGCAGTTCTCTGCGGCGGCGTTTGCGCTCTGATGAACGCAGGCTTTGAAACCTTGGTAGAAGCAGGCTATGAGCCTGAAAGCGCATACTTCGAATGCATGCATGAGATGAAGCTGATTGTTGACCTGATGTATGAAGGCGGCATGGCTAAAATGCGTCATTCCATCTCCGATACCGCTGAATATGGCGATTATGTAACCGGTCCTCGCATCATCACTGATGAAACCAAAGCTGCTATGAAACAGGTTCTGGCTGAAATTCAGGATGGTACCTTTGCTAAGAAATGGCTGTTGGAAAACCAATGCGGCCGTCCGCAATTCAACGCTATGCGTCGTCGTGCTGCAGCAACCCAGGCTGAACAAGTTGGCGCACAACTGCGTGGCATGATGAGCTTCCTGAAGAAAAAATAATCAACAGTTTATAGGCACTCTTAGTGCAGAAAATAAAAATAAGGGAAAGAGCGTAACCCGCTAAAGGCAGCGTACAGATAAAAAAGGCTGCCAGGATTACGATAAACAAAAATAAGGGAAAGAGCGTAATCCGCTAAAGACAGCATACGGAAAAAAATCAGATGTCAGGATTGCGAAAAATAAGGGAAAGAATGTGAGCCGTAAACGCAGCATAGAAAAATATAAGCTGCGTGGCTTGCAGTAATTAAAAATAAGGGAAATATTAAAAGGTCGCTTACCTGTGCATCAGATGCAGGAAGCGGCCTTTTTGACATGCCGGCATAATGTTTTTGATATAAAAAGCCTCCCGGCGCATCTGCGCGAGGGAGGCTTTTGCGATATCTGTGATAGAATGCAGTAGATTAAGCGTGAGCAGGAATTTTCTTTTTAATAAGAGCGAACACCTTTAAGGAGCAGCAAAGGATGAGCACTGCACTGACAGCAAGCACAAAGAAACCATATCTGCTGCCCAGCATAGTAGCATGCGCGATATTTGACGGGTCCGCAGCCTGTGCGGTCGCAACAATCGTACTGATAACCGCCGTACCTACTGCGCCTGCCAACTGCAGCAGCGTATTCATGGCTGCGTTGCCGTCGGCGTTAAGCTCTTCAGGCAGTTGGCTCAGACCATTGGTCATAATCGTTCCCATGGAAAACCCTTGGCCGAAGGCGAAGAATAGGTAGAAGATGATGAAGAGCAACGAGCTCAGCTCGCTCGGATAAAGGCTGTAGCAGATGACGGATACGAGAATGGATGCATTGCCTAGTAAAATCGGGCGTTTGGCACCGAACTTGTCCAACAGCCTGCCGCTGATAGGCGCAAGCATAGCGCCGATGATACAGCCGGGCAGCAGCAGACAGCCTGCGGTGAAGGCATCAGTATGCGAAACAAGCTGCGCATAGTTGGGGATTAAAAAACCAAGGCCAAGGCAGATAAAGCCGACAAGCAGAAGGCTGACTGTGCTGAGAGTATAGGGCAGATAACGGAAAATCTGTACGCGTAAAAGCGGTGCGCTGCTGCTTAATGATTGCTTATAGAAGGCAGTCAAAGCAATAAGGCAGATTGCGAAAAGAGCCAGCACCTCGATACTGAACCAACCGAAGTCGGAGGCAATGCTGGTGGCAAAAATCAGGCTGCTGAAGCCGATGATAAGCAAAAGGTATAAGCCGAAGTTAAAGCTTGTTTGCTCCAGCTTGCCGGCCTGACGGATATTTTTGATACCCAAGATGGCAGAAAGCAGTAAAAATGGCAGCAGGCTGACAAAAATCATGCGCCAGCCAAAGAAACTGACGATCATACCGCCGAGAGAAGGGCCGACAGCCGGTGCCATGGCGGTGATAAGCGAGGCTATGCCAATCATAAAGCCTAGGCGTTCACCGGGAACCTGCTCCAAAATAATGTTAAACATCATCGGCAGGGCAATGCCTGTACCGATGCCCTGCAGCAATCTGCCGATAAGCAGAACATTGAAATAAGGCGACCAGGCGGCGAGCAGTGTGCCTGCAAGAAAGCTGCTGATTGCAGCAGTAAACAGGCTGCGCGTTGCAAAACGGCGTTTAAGGTAGGCGGATGTAGGGATAATCAGTGCCAGCACCAGCAGATAACCGGTGGTTATCCATTGTACGAGTGAGGTGCCGATATTAAATTCGTGCATGAGCGTGGGGAAGGTGACGTTCATAGCAGTTTCGACAACAACGCCGCTAAAGGACATAATGCCGGCGGCGATAATTGATAATAGTAAGCGTGCATCCAACACACGCGCGGAGCTGTCAGTCATTATTTTTTTCCTCACTATGCATGATAACGGGAGCTTGGCCCTGCAGAGCAGGCTTATGCGTAGACATGGTTTGGTAAAGCTTGGTGATGGTAGCAGCGGTGGTGTTGATATCTGCTTCGCTGATATCGGTGATTTGCGCAGCAAGCCAATTGTGATATTGGGCGATGTAATAGGCGTGAATTTTACGTCCCGCGTCTGTCAAACGCAGTCTGACGATACGTTTATCCTGTTCATCGCTGAACTTTTCGATAACATTGATTGCCTGCAGCTCGCTTACCAGACGAGTGATGCCGGGGCGCGTTACCTGCAGCAGATCCGCAATGTCGCTGACCTTGGGAGGCTGTGCGGTGCGTTCAAGATATTCGATATAGTCCAATACTTTGAGGTTGCCGGGAGTTAAGCCCTCCGGCAGAGGCGGCTGCAGCTCTACTACACGCTTTGCTTCGTGGCAGGCGATGAGTAGAGTTTTGATTGCTTCGATAGGCAGTTTATGTGGCATGATGATTCTCCTTTACAAATGATTACTAAAAGTAATTACCAAAGATAATTACCAAAGATAATTATATTGCGGTGGTGTGGGGATTGTCAAGGAGGGGGGCGGAATGGAAAATAATGCAATGATTTGCTGAAAACTGTCTAAGCGAAATGTTGTAGTGTTAATATGAAAATAAGCCCTTTTTTCTATTATCCTCATGAAATCTGCAGTGGTTGCATATTTTATCCTCATGAAATATGCACTGATTGCATATTTCATGAGGAAAGCTTAAAATAGAGTTAAAAAGAATGTTTAAGACACTTAAAAACTGATTGTACAAGTGTTGTAATTCGATTATTGAAGTGGAGAAGCATAAATGTTATCAAATTTTACCCCGCAGGATATTTCCTGTGCCTCCTATCTAACCAAGCTGACCTGGGGTGATGAGATGGCGCTGACGAATGATGGCTTGAAGGATGTGCTGTACGAGGCGATGGTGCGCTATTATTATCGCAGTGAGGCCTTTTCTTTAAAAATGACGGATGAAGAAGGTATGCAGGGCTTTTTGTTGGCGGCGCCCTTGAGTGAGCGTGATAATTCCCAGTCCTGGTTAAAGCAAAGCCTGCAGCATTTTGAGTGCGAGGAGCAGGATCTTGTTTACGATTATCTGCGCTATTTGTCTTATAACGGACAAAAGGTGAGGGCGTTGGCCAATCCGGAGGATTTGCTGCTGTGCCTGTTTTTGAGCATGAAAAGCGGTGTTGGCAGCAAGCTGCTGCATAAGGTGGAAGCGATTGCTCAGAAAAATAGCGTTAAAAAGCTCTATTTATGGGCGGATGCTACCTGCGATTATGAATATTACCGCAAGCGTGGCTATAGCGAAGCGGCGCATTTTACGAATAATATTCTGCCACAGTTGGGGGCGCAGGAAACGTGGATATACAGCAAGGAGCTGAAGGAGTGACTGTAAATGTTGCATGAAATGAGTGATGCTTTACCGGCTTGTCCGGTAGAAACTACATTGACCTTAATCAGTGATAAATGGAAGGTGCTGATTTTGCGTGACCTTTTGATGGGCACAAAGCGCTTTGGCGAATTGAAAAAATCTTTGGGCGGAGTCAGCCAAAAGGTGTTGACATCACAGTTGCGGCAGATGGAAGCCGGCGGCCTGCTGACGCGCAAGGTTTATGCTGAGGTGCCGCCGCGTGTTGAATATACGCTTACTGAGCTTGGTTACAGTCTGCGGCCTGTTTTGGAGGCTATGCGTGACTGGGGCGAGGTGTATAAGAAAAGATTTTGAATTAGTAAAAAGGAAAGGACGTGCCAATTATAGGACACGTCCTTTCCTTTTTGGTATTTAATTAATGGAGAGTGAATAGAGTAACGGAAAAATGTTAGGTATGCTAAATTAATTAGAATTTGTAGGAATAGTATAAAACAAAGTTTCGGTTCGGAGTAAAGGAGCCGCCGCTGGACAGCCAATCATCGCGGTCAAGCAGGTTGTTGACAAGCAGCTTAACATCAGAGTTTTTGTTGATATGATAGTTCATATTGAAGTTCAAATTCCACATTTGAGGAGCTGGTGTACCATAACTTGGAGTTCTGTCCCAAATATGCTGTACGCTTAAGTTGGAGGAGAAGTCTCTGTTTTTGTAGCCAAGCAGCGCATTGACGTTATTTCTGAAGTCAACTCTCTTCATGACATTGGACTTGGTGGTTTGCTTAGGATTGGAGAATGCAAAGCCAAAGTTATAGTACCAATTGTCATCAATGCGTTGCTCATACAAGCCTTAAAAACCAATGTTTTCAAATTTATCGGCATTTACAGGAGTGTAGATATCATCACCATTGTATTTATCACCGGTTTTTGTGGAGTAAATTCTGTCCTCAACACGCAGCTTGTACAGGCCTAATTTCAGAGAGCTGTCATCAAATTGTTTTTTCCAGCCGATTTCATAGGTCCATGCTTTTTCCGGCTTCAGGTCGGGGTTAGGAATAAAGGTGTTGCTGTTAGAGTTATACTGTTCCTTAATGGTGGGAACCCTGAAGGATTTATTGGCATTGACATAAATGCTTTGAGTGTCATCCATTTTATAAAGCAGTTGAATTTGCGGGCACAGTTCATTTTTCAGGTCTTCAACCATTTGATAGCGTGTGCCTAAGAACAGGTCAAGCTTTTCGGAGAGCGGAATTTCGCTTAAAGCATAGAGAGCAGTATTGTTTCTATTTCTCTTAATGGAGGAATAGTCAGCTTCTTCACGGTCAAAAACGATGCCTGCAGTCAGCTTGCTGTTACCGATATCCCACTTATTTCTCATTTCAGCGCCAAAGTTTTCTACAACATTTTTGCTGCTGGATTGAAATGCGTTAGTTTGTTTTACCCAGGTTTGACCTTTAAAGTCATGTCTGCGACCATAAGTGTTGAAGTAAAAATCATTGTTTTGATAGTTTAAGTTCAATACGTGAAAATCATAGGTATTTTTGTTGAAGGTTGTTTTGGCAGGAGTGTATTTGTTGAGCCAATCGTATTCGTCCAATTGGTTAGTGTACAGGTATTGCAGTTTAATGTTATCGTTAACCTTATAGTTGAGGTTCAGGGAATCCTTAGCAAATTTATGGCCTACGGTGCTAAGAGTTCTTGTCAGGAAGCCTCTTTTTTGGATTTGGTCACGGCTATAGTTAACGTCAAGATTGCCTGCTTTAACCTCTAAGCTGCCGTAACGTTTACCATCCTTACCAAAGCCTGCGGTAATTTTATTGCTATTGTTTTCTTTGGTAATAATATTAATTACGCCTGCCATAGCATCGGAGCCATAAAGAACAGCACCGGCACCCTTAATAACCTCGACTCTGCTGATAGTATCGGTATCGAGAGTTTCCAAGTTGGCTGCGCCTTGAGAGTTCAGAGGAATACCATCGACAAGAATAGTTGCATTTACAGTATTTTTAGCCAGACCTCTGAAGCCAATGGTGCCGCCCATACCTACAGGGGGCGTAATAACGGCGCCGGGAACATTAGCCAGCAAATCCATTACGTTGGTAGCACCTAAACGTTCAATGTCCTTTTGCGTAAATACGTTAGTCATAGCAGGAATATGAAGATCCTTTTCTTCATACTTGGTAGCGGTAACCAGCAGAGTATCCAGTGTATACTCCACAGGTTCTGCAGCCATGGCACTGGGAACCATGGACATCAGCAAAGCTGTCATTAATAAACTCTTTTTCATCAAAAAAACCTCCTAAGATTTTAATATATTTAAAATTTCATAACAAGATGACGTGATGTAGATAGAACCACAGGAAATATATTTAATGGGCAGTAAAATAACCTTTTTGTTTTTAATGGCTTTTAATTCCGCAAAGCTGGGATCACCGTACATTTCCTTTAATTTGACCTCGCCGCTGGGGAAATAGCCGCCATCGGTCCAATCGATAAGAATGAATACATCGGGATTACATGCAACTACCTGCTCTTTATTTAACACAGTTCCGGGCGGAATATCGTAGCGGTCGGCCATATTTTCAATACCAAGCTTTTGGAAAACGTTACCTAAAAGACTGCCCTTGGTGCTCATAGCACCGCGACTGTTAAAAATCAGGATTTTAGCGTTAGCGTTATGCTTTTCGCTTAGCAGCTTGGCAACATCATCATCAATCTTTTTATTCATGGCAGCAGCTTTGTCTTCTGCCTTTAATACCCTGCCGAAAATATTATGGATTTCCTTAACATCATCCAAGGTTTTAGCATTGGGATAAACAAAGACCTTAACACCGACATTTTCCAACTGACTGATAAAGTCTTCGCCGGTGTTTTGTCTTAAGAAAATTACATCCGGCTGCTGCTTCATAATAAATTCGACATTATATTCAGTACGCAGCTTTACCTTGTTTGCCATATGCATAACGTTGGAAATCTGTTCATCCTCTGCCCATTTGCTTAAAGCGAGGATGCGATTTGGCTCTACCATGTTAACCAAAATTTCATCAGAGCCGGGATACATAGACATAATACGTGAAGGTGGTTTATCAAACTCTATCTTTTTACCGCGGGCATCTTCTACTACGTAAGATGAATTAGTATCCTTATTTTGAGTATTATTGTTGCTGCAGCCTACGGAAAACACCAGTAATACAAGCATTAGTATGAGCCAAAGCGTGTGCCGTTTAAGTTTCTCCATTACTTTCAACTCCACTTCCTTAAATTCCAATCGAGTCATATAAATATAACGTTTCATATTGAAGCAATTCTTATTTTCTGATATTATAATAGATACTACACCTTATAGTAACTATAAAGTCAATAGGAGAATATATCAAAATGAATGAAAAGTCACATTATTTATATGCACGTGAGTTGGCAGAGCTGTATGATATTTCGAAGCAGACGCTTATTTTTTATGATAAAATCAATCTTCTTAAGCCTGCTTTTGTGGGCAGTAATGGCTATAGGATGTATTCTTTTAAGCAGTTCTTTATCCTGGGTATTATTCTTGATTTGAAGAATATTGGCTTACACCTATCTGATATTCAAAATTTTATCAATAACCGTAATGCGGAATCTTTGGTACCCTTGCTTTGCAATCAGATAAAAAATCTGGAAAAGAAGCGTGTTATGATAGATCGTTTATGTGGTCGAATCCAAAATGAAATCAGCAGGCTTAATGGCCATTCTGATATCAGGCTTAATGAAATATCATTATCTTACCTGGATGCTGAAAATTTGATTTTAAGTGATGAAATCTGCTTTTGTAAATCATTGAAGGATCGTTTTATAGCAAGTGCAGAGGTGCTTAAGATTGCTTCTGAAGATGATTGCCTGAGGAGTCTTTTAGATGCAGGTTTTCTTTTTGAGCTGGATAGTCTTGAAGAAGAACCGAAATACTATAAACTTTTTGCCAAAGCAGCTGTCAGTAAGACTAATTTTCAACGTCCCAGGAATATTTATCTGCAAATGTATGTAAACTATACCTTTCAGAATGCTTTGCAGCTTGCAGCACCGGCTATTAATGAGTTTTGCCAGACACTCAATATAAAATTGGGTAAACAGGTATATATACGCCCGATAAAAAACTATTGGACTTCTGATACTATGGATACTTTTATTTCGAAAATTGAAATTCCGGTTATAATCTGAAGCTATATAAATAAGATATAAAAGTTGTTAATTAAAACTGCTATAAGCAAAACCCCCACCCGCATTTGCAGGTGGGGGTTGAACTATATTGCTTGCAGCTTTTTTACAGACGGCTTACATGGCCGATGAAATAATGGCCCCAGGAAACACGCGCCAGTGCTTCCATGGTCAGCAGGCTGAGGCTGAGCATAATGATGAAGAGCAGCGGATAAAAGCAGAGCTGCTGCGGTGACATATGCAGCAGTGTAAGCAGCTCGCTGCCGACATACATATAAATGATGTGAATTAAGAATAAACCGAAGGAATAGTTGCCAAGATACATCATAAAGCGCTTGCTGAGGCTGTCCTGCGATTCCAAAGTGCAGGCATAACGGAAGAGCATAGCGATAATGATGCTGTACAAAAACAGGTTGAGCGGGAAGCAGACAAATTCCAGCAGCGGCAGGATATGCAGGTAGTATTTAGCAAACCAACAGCCGCCGATTAAAATCAGATTCAGGATGAAGCCTGTCATCAAAAGAACGTGATGGGTGTCAATCCAGCGCAGCACTTTTTTTATGATAGATATAGGCCAATATACCGAAGGAGAAGTAGGCGATATAACGCAGAAAAGTGGTAATCTCCAGCGTAAGGATGACTGCCTGATTGCTGCAGCTGATATTGTTGCAGATTTTCCAGAACAGCTGCAGCAGGATTACCTGAATAATAAAGCGGTGCAGCCTGTGATGCAGGCGACAGCGATTAAAAATAACGCAACAGCAGCGGATAGATAGCATAAAAAACCAAATAACGCACGGAAAAATGCCATATGTACGGCGCTGCTGCCGGTGACGATAAGATAAGCTGCCTGCTTGAGCGTGAAGCTGGCGTTGCTGTAAAAACCAGGCACCGCCAAGGTACAGCAACGAAAACAGCAAATACGGCGAAAGCACCGACAGGAACATTCTGCGGAAGAAGGACCACTTGTAATAATCGGCATGGCGATTGTGGCTGATGAACATATATCCCGAAACAAACATTACCAGGGGTACGGCAAAGAGGGAAATGATATCCAGCAGCATTTCGGAAATAGTGACCCACGATTCCGCGTGAGCGTGGCTGAAGTACCAGGTGGTGTGCATCAGCATGACGCCCAGAACCACGAAGCCACGTAATAATATGGGGAAAACTCATAGCTTTATACATCTTCTTTCTCTCTAGTAGAGTCATTGTACTACTTTAAATTTTATAGTCAAATAGCGATTAAGCATTTACATTATAACCAAATGGAATATAAAAGGTTGACAAGCTATGACAAATAACATATAAGCATTAATATTATTACTCCTGTATAGGTTGACGCTTGACAAAGACAGCGGCAACGCAGATAATTTGAATAGAATATATAACAGATTGAGGAGGATACTGAAATGGAAAAACAGGAATGGCAAGGTTATGTACAGAAGGTAGCAAGCTGTGATTACCCTATACCGTTGAATCTGATAAACGATTATGATGATTGGAAATGCCGCAGTAACGTAGGACGTATGCTGATGATTTTAAAGGATATCGAGGGAGCTATGGCGGTGCTGGCAACCGTGAAGGATGTGCAGCCGGATATGGAGGATGCACCGGAGTTTGGTCTCAGCGAGGCGGAGCATAAGGTGCTGTGCCTGCGTGATATTGCAGAAATCGTCTGGCGTCTGACCGGCACCGGAGATGCACCGATTGTTTATTTGAATGAAGCCTACAGACTGTGCCGTGAATATAAGAAGGTTTTCCGCAGTGCAGATCGTGGCGCTATCTGGGCGCGCAGACTGGAGCTGCAGCGCTCCTGCGGCGCCGAGGATGCTGCATTGAGCGAGGCGAGAGCAATGCTGGAGGCGGAAAAGGCTGTGGAGGGCGTTAATCCTTACCGTTTCCACGCACTTAAATTTATTGCGGAAAGCATGGCGGAGCAGGGCGATTATGCTAAGGCAGCGTTGCTTTTGGCTGATGCCTACAAATCCTTCCCTGTGAACGAGGCTGCAAAGACTGCTCTTGCTGAGGCTGAGGCTGCAGCAGATGCTAAGGAAAGATATGCGCTGTATCATCACTGCACTACGATTCAGTACCAGCCGTGGGAGAAGGATAATGTGCCGACGCTGGAGGATGTACGCCGCCTGCAGGAGCGCAATTTTGCCCGTCGCGAGGCAGCGAAGGCTGCCGGTGAGGAGCCGGATGAAAAGGGTTCTTTTCAAAGTTTAATTAAGTAATTAAAACGAGCGATTAAAAGATTTTGTACGCACTTTTCACGAATCTGTTACAATTAGTAGCAGGTAATAAAAATGTGAGAAGGGATGTACTTATATGAATAAAAACTTTTTAGCTTTAGGCTTAGCTGCAGCTTTGCTGGCACCCCAGGTAGCAGGCGCTGAAGGCTTTGCTATTAACGAATGGTCTGCTGAAGGCGTTGCTATGGGTGGTGCGCGTATGTTTGCTGAGGACGATGCTGCAAACGTGGCTTACAACCCTGCTTCTATCACCAAAGTAAAGGGTGAGGTAATGAAGAGCAGCTACACTTATCTGAGCCCGCACGGCAACTATAAGCTGTATGATGGTGCAGGCAAAGAAATTGAGGACGGCAAAAACGTTGTTCATGCCGGTTGGGCAGTAGGCAGCTACTACGTAAGGCAGATTAATGATAAAGAATGGTTCGGCATCGGCGCTTTCCCGCGCTTTGCCATGGTATCCGAGTTTGAGCGTGCCAGCAAGGCATCTACTAATGCATTTTTCTCTAAGCTGAACGGTGTCAGCGTTACTCCGACCTATGCGCACAAGTTCGACAAAAAATGGAGCGCAGCAGTTGGTGCGGAAATCAACTATGTCGGTCTGGAGCTGCAGAAAAACCTGCAGATGAAAATGCCTGTGGGAACCAAGATTGCTACTATCGACGGCACTACTCAGATTGAAGGCGAAAGCTATGCTTTGGGCTGGAATGCTGCTGCCAACTATGCCTTTGATGATAAAAACGAAATCGGTGTAGTTTATCGCAGCCGTATTAAGCATTCTTTAGAAGCAGATTTAAAAGGTTATAATACAAAACCCGATTTAATGGGTGGCGGTGACGTTTTCGGCAACGCTTATGGTGTGGTAACTCTGCCGGACAGCTGGGATATCGGTTACAACCATAAATTTGACAAGAAAACCCGTCTGGAATTGAAAGCTACTCGTACCAACTGGAGTACCTATGATGCTTTGAATGTTTATTTTGATAAATCGCTTGTAGGTATTCCTGGTATAGCAGAAAGCTCTCCTTCTGCTAAAAACTGGTCCAACGGTTGGCGTTATGCTATAGGTTTAGAACACAACTTCAGCGATAAGTATGCAGCTATGGCAGGCTTTGCTTTCGATGAATCTTCTATTCCTTACGATGGCGGTGACTTCATGGTGCCTACCGGTCTGCGCCGTACCTATTCCATCGGTGCCCGTTACAATGATAAGAAACAGACTGTTGCTGTTGCTTTGGGCTGGATGGATGTCGGCAGTCTGGATTTCGCCGGTCACGCTACCGATGCTTATAAGAGCGCGCATGCTTATGACAGCTTTACCAAGATTGCTTCTATTTCCTACCAACGTAAATTCTAATTTTATATTTTAGCTTTACCGGAGCTGCTGCACGAAAAAGTGTGGCAGCTCTTTTAATATGTCTGCTGTTTGTGCTACAATAGGCTTAACAAGGTTATTGGCGAAAGGAGAAAAGTAAAATGAAATGTGATTGCGCTAATTGTCCTACACATGCCTGCTACACCAAGGGTGTTAACTGCACAGGCGTGCCCCTGGAGGTTGTCAAGGAAGCCTATAACGAGGAAGAATTGAAGCTCATGCAGGCTGCTGCCTACGTTGAAGGCACGTTCTACAGCAACATCTGCCGTCTGCAGGAAACTGCGGAGTTTGCCAAAGCTATGGGCTACAAAAAGCTGGGCATGTCCTTCTGTATCGGTCTGAATGCGGAAGCACGTTATATTGCCAAATATTTTAAGCAGCAGGGCTTTGAGTTTTACAGCGTATGCTGCAAAAACTGCAGCTTCCCCAAAAAAGAGCTGGGACTGAAGCAGGTTAAGCCGGAGCTGGAGCATGAAGCAATGTGCAATCCTAAATTCCAGGCTAAGTTTTTGGCAGAAAAGGGCGTTGAACTCTATATTTCCTGCGGCCTATGCGTTGGACACGATGCTATTTTCAATATGAATGCCGAAGGACCGGTAACGAATCTGGTAGTTAAGGACCGTCTGCTGGCCCACAATCCGTTGGGCGCTATTTATTCCCGCTACTGGAAGCGTAAGCTGGGAATTATGGACGACGGCGAGGTGTAAAATAGATTGATTTTTACAGGGAGAATCTCGGAGAACAATTAAATTTCTCTCTTGGATTACTCCCTGCTAACTTCTTTGTAATTTTCTCGTTAATTGGTGAAAAAATACTCCCTTCCCCGTTGCTTTTTTGTTGCAATTTGATACAATATAATTTACGGAAGGAAGGTACACTAAATGATATTTGATACACATATGCACTGTGATTATTCCTGCGACAGCGAAATGAAATTTGCTGATGCCATCGGCGCAGCCGCTGAGCAGGGGATTGGTATAACGATTACAGAGCATTGGGATTATGATTATCCGACTAATCCGGAAGCATTTATCTTCGATATAGACGAATATTTTGCGCGTCTGCAGCCGCTGAGCAGCGACAAGGTGCTGATAGGCATTGAAATCGGTATGCAGACACATACTGCGGCTGAGGATAAAAAGGTGGCACAGGCTCATCCGTTTGACTATGTGCTGGCCTCTATCCATTGCATTGGCGGCCGTGATTTATACGAGCAGACCTGCTACAAGGGACGCACACGTCAGCAGATTGTAGAAGAATTTTTGCATGATGCGATTACCTGTCTGGAACAGGAGCGGGATTTTGATGCGTTTGCGCATATTGACTATATCTGCCGTTATTGGCCGTATAAGGGAGCGGAGCGTGAGCTGCGCCTGCAGGATGCACCGGAATTATTCGATAAGCTGTTTTTACTTTTGATTGAGCAGAATAAGCCTATCGAAATCAATACCCGTCGCCTGGATGATGCTGCTGCGGTAGCAGGCTTGCTGCCGCTGTACAAGCGTTACCGTGAGCTTGGCGGCAAATACTGCACTCTTGGCAGTGACGCCCATTATAAGGAGCATGTGGGGCGCAGATTGCAGGAGGCGCTGGCGTTGGCAGCGCAGGCAGAACTGACACCTGTTTATTTTAAAGCGAGAAGAATGCAGATTATGGAGGGGTTAAAATGAAATGCGTGCGTTTTGAGGATTTGCGGACAGGCAACAAGCGTATAGGTTTTATTGACGGCGATGTTATCCGTTGCGTATATGGTTCTCTGGAAACATATTGGCAGATAACGGATGAAACCTTTGCTATGCGTGATGTACGCTTGCTGGCACCCTGCGTACCGAAGCAGATTATCTGCGTCAGCTTTAATTACCAGAAGCATGCGGCAGAATTCGGTGTAGAAATTCCGCGCGAGCCGAGTATTTTTTCTAAGGCTGCGCATACCGTTGTCGGTACAGGTGCGGATATCATCTGGCCGAAGCAGGTGCAGGAGCTGGCCTTTGGCGCGGAACTGGGTATTGTCGTGAAAAAGAGGATGAAGAATGTTAAGGCGGAAGATGTACCTAAATATATTTTGGGTTATACCTGTGCTAATGATGTTACGGCCCGCGACCTGCAGCGCAAGGAGCGCCAGTGGCTGCGCTGTAAATCCTTTGATACCTTCTGTCCCTTGGGACCGTGGCTGGAAACGGAGCTGGATCCCAGCGATTTATCCATCCGCTCTTATGTCAACGGTGTGCTTAAGCAGGATGCGCGCACGAGCAATATGATTTATAATCCCTATGAAATCTTGAGCTACATCTCTCAGAGCTTTACATTGGATGCCGGTGATCTGATTTTGACAGGTACTCCGGTTGGTGCCGGGCTCTTAAATGAGGGTGATGAAATCACCATTGAAATCGAAGGAATCGGGAAAATTACCAACAGAGTTGTTATGGAATAAGATTTTACAAGACGTGTGTTGCTGCACGTCTTGTATTTTTTTCCTGATTGTGCTATATTTTGACTGATAAGTCAGTGATATATATTGTAATATCGGACTGATACTGCTGCTTGGGAGAGAGCAGCTAAAGGAGGTTCCTTTTTTTATGCTTCAGAATATGACTGAAGGCGCACCATTAAAGCTGATTATTCCCTTTATGGTGCCGCTTCTGATAGGAAATGTTTTTCAGCAGCTGTATAATATTGCCGATATTATTATTGTCGGGCGGACGATTGGTGTGAATGCTTTGGCTGCCGTGGGCGCGGTATCACCGCTGTTTATGCTCACGATGGTGCTGACGATTGGTCTCAGCAACGGCTTTACTGTTGTTACGGGACAGCGCTACGGTGCGCAGGATATGCAGGGAATGCGCCGCAGCATTGCTACCTGCGTTGTATTGAGTATATTTTTCGTCTTTCTTATTATGGGTATTATGCATTTGGTTATCGACCCGATGCTGGTGATGATGAATATTCCGCCGGAGCTGATGGAGGATGCCTATTCCTATGTAATGATTATCGTCGACGGTCTGCTGGCGATGATGGCTTATAATCTTTTGTCCGGTATTATGCGTTCCCTGGGTGACAGCAAAACGCCGCTGTACTTTCTCATTATTTCTTCGATAGTGAATATTATTTTAGCGCTTGTTTTCATCATCAGCTTTGGCTGGGGCGTGCCGGGCAGCGCCTTTGCTTTGGTTATTGCCCAGGCCTTTTCCGCAGTGTTGTGCGTAATCTATATTTACAAGCGCTTTCCGCAGCTGCATATTCATCGCAGCGACTTTCAATTAGACTGGCCGGAGCTGTGGGCGCATCTGCGTATGGGCTTGCCGATGGCAGTGCAGTTCTCAGTTTTGGGACTTGGTATTATTATTCTGCAGTCAGTCTGCAATAAGTTCGGCAGTGACCAGATTGCCGGCTTTACTACGGCAATGCGCGTGGAGCAGCTGGCGCTGCAGCCGATGATTTCCTTCGGCATTGCTATGGCTGTGTTTACGGCGCAGAATTTCGGTGCTCGCCGTTTTGACCGCATCCGTGATGCGGTGCACCGCTGCTCGCTGCTGACGCTGGCCTTCAGCTTGTTTGCTGCGGTTGTGGTCTTTGCTTTCGGCGAAGAGGTAATCGGAATCTTCCTGGATAATCCGTCACCGACGGTTATGGAGGCCGCACATCTTTATATCTTGTATACCGTGCCTGTTTACTTCTTCCTCAGCCAGATTTTTATTTACCGTAATGCCTGCCAAGGCATGGGTGTAAGCATGATTCCGATGCTTTCGGGCGTTGTGGAGCTTATTATGCGTTCTATCGCGGCAATATATCTCAGTGTGCCCTTTGGCTATGAGGGCATCTGTATGGCGGAGCCGATTGCATGGATCAGTTGTGCTGTTTTCGTGTTTGCAGCCTACCATTATTTTGTGCGTCTGCTGGAAAAGAAATATACATCTGTTAACTGAATACTGAGCAGAAAGAGTCAATTTTTAGAAAATTAAGCTCGACAAAAAATCTTTGGCAAGTTACAATTAAAGTGCAGAGAATACATTTAAGGATGGTGAATGCTATGAAAAAAATCTTGCTGCTTCTGTCGATGCTGATGTTTATTTTTACTGCTACCGTATCGGCGGCCAGCGCTGTTTTTTTGAAAAACCAATGGTATGAGCCCAGTGAAGGAACAGCAGAGTACGTCAGAGTATTTACAACGGATAATCCTGATTATTATCGCTATATCAATGACAGATTTGCCTTTGCGATTAATCTCCCGGCAAACTTCAATCAGGCTTTTGAGAGTACTAATGGCGACGGCTGCATTTTTAAGGATGAATACGGCTCCAGCTTTACTGTCAGCGGCGGTCATAATATGGGCATGACGCTTGCCGATGAATATGATATGGATATCCAAAATCATCCGTCTGCTGCCTATAAGGCTAAGGGTGATGACTGGTATGTTATTTCCTATTTGGAAAATGACAGGATTTACTACAAAAAGTGCTTTATCAACGGGGAATATTGGAATACCTGGTATTTTGATTATCCTTCCTGGCTGGCAGACAGCTATAATAATAAATGCGCTGTTATCGAGTCTACATTTACACCCGGTTGGAAATCCGGCCGAGCTCTTTACTGATAAGCTGAACGCGTAACGAAAGTTACGCGTTTTTTCTTTATTTATCACGCTGTGTGTGATAAAATTAATATATTATGGGTTAGTATGTACTGCACCTGCTGACCACCGTTAAATGATAGGAGGCGGAGCTGTGACAGCAGAGCAAAATAATATATATGGAACACTTTATTTATGTGCTACACCTATCGGTAATCTTGAGGATATGACACCGCGCGCTTTGCGTATGCTGCAGGAGGCAGATTTGATTGCGGCGGAGGACACCCGTCATACGCTGCAGCTTTTAAATCACTTCAACATCAAAGGACGCCTAGTGCGTTATGATGAGCATAGCAAGGATAAGCAGGGCGAATATCTTTTGGGGCAGCTGCTGGATGGCAAAAATGTTGCTCTTGTAAGCGATGCAGGCTTTCCCGGAATTGCTGATCCCGGTGAAGCTTTGGCGCATGATGCGATTGCCCATGGTATCAGAGTGGTGCCTGTCCCCGGTGCCAACGCTGCTTTATGTGCTTTGATTGCCAGCGGTCTGCCGACGTATCCATTTTTCTTCGGCGGTTTTTTACCAAAGAGTAAGCGTAACAGACGCGAGCAGCTGGAGCAATGGCAGCATATTCCTGCGACGATTATTCTTTACGAAGCACCGCACAGGATTGTGGAGGTGCTGAAGGATATCCTGGCTGCGTGGGGCGACCGTCCTTTGGCGGCAGCACGCGAGCTGACGAAGCTGCATGAGGAATTCTACCGTGGCACGGTCAGCGGCTGTCTGGAATGGCTGGAGGCCAATTCGCCGCGCGGAGAGTTCTGCCTGGTGCTTGGTGCCGGCGACGGTGCTTTCGCTGCAGCCGAGGAGGAGCTTGAACCTCTTGACGAGGTGCGCAAGCTGATGGCTGATGGCGTAGATAAGAAGGCTGCCTTGGCGCAGGTAGCAAAAAAACGTAAAATTCCCAAACGGGAGCTATATAATCAACTAATTTCTGAAGGAGATGGGTCTGACAATGACTAAACCGAGTTATTATATTACAACACCAATTTATTATCCGAGTGACAATCTGCATATAGGCCATGCCTATTGCACAACTATCGCTGACAGCCTGGCACGCTTCCATCGTCTGAAGGGTGAGGATGTATTCTTCCTGACCGGCAGTGACGAGCACGGTCTGAAAATCCAGCGTAAGGCTAAGGAAAAGGGCGTAACCCCGATTCAGTATGTAGATGCAATTATTGCTAACTTCAAGCTGCTGTGGAAAGAGCTGAATATCTCCAACAATGACTTTATCCGCACCAGCCAGGAGCGTCATCATAAGGTAGTTCAGGACGCACTGCAAAAAATTTATGAGCAGGGCGATATCTATAAGAAAAATTACAAGGGCCTGTACTGCGTACCCTGCGAATCCTACTGGCTGGAGCGTCAGCTGGATGAAAACCACTGCTGCCCCGACTGCCATCGTCCGGTAGAGGAGATGGAAGAGGAAAGCTACTTCTTTAAAATGAGCAAATACCAGGATTGGTGGCTGCAATTCATCGAAGAGCATCCGGACTTTATCCAACCTGCAAGCCGCCGCAACGAGATGATTAATTTCGTTAAGCAAGGTCTGGAGGATTTGTGCATTACCCGTACCACCTTTGACTGGGGCATTCCTGTTCCGTTTGACAAAAAACACGTTGTTTATGTATGGTTCGATGCTCTGCTGAACTATCTGACCGGCATTAAATACGGCACCGATGATGCCTTCTTCCACAAATACTGGCCGGCAAGCCTGCACCTGGTAGGCAAGGAAATCGTGCGCTTCCACACCATTATCTGGCCAATCATGCTGCACGCTATGGGTCTGGAAATGCCGCAAGAGGTTTACGGTCATGGCTGGCTCGTAGTTGACGGCGATAAAATGTCCAAATCCAAGGGCAACGTTATCGACCCGCTGGGCTTGATTGATGAGTTCGGCGCTGATGCTATCCGTTACTTCCTGCTGCGCGAAATCAATCTGGGCAGCGACGGCAACTTCTCCCGTGATGCACTGATTACCCGTGTAAATGCAGATTTGGCCAACGACCTGGGCAATCTGCTGCACAGAACCGTAAGCATGATTGAAAAATATCATGGCGGTATTGTTACCGATACCGGTGCCAGCGAACCGATTGATGATGAGCTGAAGGCTCTCGTTAAAGAAACCGTAGCTAACTATGTTAAGGCTATGGACAACATGGAAATCAACACTGCAATTAAAGGCGTATGGGCTTTAATCAGCCGCGCCAACAAATATATCGACGAAACCGCTCCGTGGATTCTGGCTAAGGACGAGGCTAAGGCTGATCGTCTGAAGACTGTTATGTATAACCTGGCTGAAACCCTGCGTATCGTAGCTATTTTAATCAGCCCGTACATCCCGACCACCAGCCCGAAAATTTACACCCAGCTTGGCCTGGCTGTGCCTGAGCAGTTCCTGCTGGCAGACGCTGAGTGGGGCGGTCTGGCAAACGGCACTAAGGTTTGCAAGGGCGAGCCTCTGTATCCGCGTATCGAGGTTACCGAAGACGGTGCAACCATCATCGGCGGCAAACGCTATGAGCATAAGGCTGCAGCTCCCGCACCTGCTCCGGCAGAAGAAGCAAAGCCTGCTATGGAGCCGATTAAACCGGAAATCGCTTTCCCTGACTTCGAGAAGATTGACCTGCGCGTAGGCAAGGTTCTGGAAGCAGAAAAGGTTAAAAAATCCAAAAAGCTGCTCAAGCTGCAGGTAGAAATCGGTGATGAGGTACGCACTATTGTCAGCGGTATCTCCCAATACTATGAGCCTGAACAGATGGTAGGCAAAAACGTTGTTGTTGTAGCAAACCTGGCACCTGCTAAGCTGATGGGTATCGAATCCTTCGGCATGCTGCTGTGTGCTTCCGACGGACAGGGCAATCTGGCTCTTGTCGACCCGCAAAATCTTGCTTCCGGCAGTCGTGTAAAATAAAAAAGTGCTTGATGCACTCTGAGATTTAGAGCAGTCACTCTGATACGTTTTAGCGGATGAGGAGTGCCTGCTCTTCGTCTATTAACATATTGTCTTTTGTTTTGGAAGGGGGACTTATCAGTGTCCGAAAAGCTATTTTCGCGCTTGTTTTGGCGACCGTATCTTTGTATAGGCATCAGCATGATCTTAGTGTTGCTCAGCAGCATGGTGCCCTATATCCTGCCGCATGCATGGCTGGGACAGCATTATCCCGGTTATGACTTTTACATGTTTAAGGGTATGGCCTGGACGCTGAAGCTGGCGCTGCTGATTTATTTATATGGCATTGTCTGCATCTTTACGAAGAATTATTTCCCTAAGCTGAGCAACCTTTGTACCGAAGAGGTGCGTGCGGTGATTACCGGCTACAAGAGCAGTTGGAGCCGTGGCAAGCAGCTGTGTCCGGTTTTTACCTATAAAGTCGGTGATAAGGAATACAGCGAGGCCTTGAACGAAGCCAAGGGAACGAAGGAAAAGAGCGGCGATGTGCTGGAGCGTGGCTTTACGCTGAAGCTGCCGCGTAAAATTATTTATAATCCGCAGAACCCGCGAGAGTTTTATCTGCCGGGCTGCGAATATTATTCGCGTAAAACGGCGGTTTTCCGTTATATTTTGTTCAGCATGCTGCTTTTTTTGCAGCTGTATCTGAACTTTTTTGTGAATGTGAGGTAGATTATGAGCAGAACAGGCTTATGGGATTCGCATGCCCATTTAGATGACGAAGCGTTTGATGAGGACAGAGAGCAGCTGATTGCACAGCTGGAGCAGGATATGGACGGCATCGTCAATCCTGGCTGTGATGCTGCTAGCAGTGCTGTTGCAGTGGAGCTGGCGGAAAAGTATCCGTTTATTTATGCGGCGGTTGGCTGGCACCCCGAGAATTTAAAGGGCATTCCTGCCGATTATCTGCAGCAGCTGGCAGAGTGGGCGCAGCACCCGAAGGTTGTGGCAATCGGTGAAATCGGTCTAGATTATTACTGGAAGGAAAACGAACCTAAGGAGGTACAGAAGCGTATTTTCTTAGAGCAGATTGATCTGGCTAAGCAGTTTGCTTTGCCGGTGATTATTCATGACAGGGATGCGCACGGCGATATGCTGGAGCTGTTCCAGAAGGAAGTGCATGGCGTACAGGCAGTGTTCCACTGCTTCAGCGGCTCGCTGGAGATGGCGAAGGAGCTGGCTAAGCGTGGCTATTACTTTGGCTTCGGCGGTACGTCTACCTATAAGAATGCGCAGAAGGTGCGTGAGGTTATGCATTATATTCCTAAGGAGCTGCTACTGTTTGAAACTGACAGCCCTTATCTTACACCGGTACCGTTCCGCGGCAAGCGCAATAATCCCGGCTATACGGAATATACAGCGCGCAATGCGGCGCAGGTTCTGGGAATGGATTTTGAAGAGCTGGCGGCAATTGCTACGGCAAATACCAAAAGATTATTCAAAAAGATAAAATAAGCATAAGGCTGCTTACGGCAAAAAATCAGAGAGGTCCTGTGATGCACGGGCCTCTCTTTTTTGTGCAGACGTGTGGAGCGTAAAGAATAAATTTGTGCGGATGGCTGCTTTAAAGCTATATCTGCAGTGCTAAATATGTTAAAATATAATGATGTACTAAATTAGTTTAGCTTTGCCGGAGGGAGCAAATAATGAAAGATAAAATTAGCATGCCTTTGATAGAGGCGATGCTGCAATATAAAAGTGAGGATGTCTATCCTCTGCATACTCCCGGACATAAGGGAGGACGCGGCATGCAGCGCTTGCTGCGCCAGGAGCTGGGTGCCAGCGTGCAGATGGATGTGTCGCTGATGAGCGAGCTGGACGATATCCATGAGCCGGAAACCTATATTAAAGAAGCGCAAGAGCTGGCAGCGCAAACCTACGGCAGTGATGCCTGCTTTTGGGCAGTCAACGGCACGAGCCAGGCAATTCATGCCATGCTGCTGACGGCGCTGAACCCGGGAGAAAAGCTGCTGCTGCCGCGTAATGCGCACCGCAGTGTTGCCGGCGGACTTGTTTTGGGCGGTATCGAAGCAGTCTATCTGCAGCCGGAGTATCAGCCTGAATTCGGAATTCAGATGCAGGTTACCGTGCAGCAGATAGAGTCGGCGCTGGCACAGGACAGCAAAATTAAGGCGGTGCTGCTGACAAGCCCCAATTATTACGGTGTGGCGGCAGATGTGCGGGCGATTGCCGATTACTGCCATGCGCATAATGCAGTGCTGCTGGTGGATGAGGCGCATGGACCGCATTTGGGCTTCAGTGAGCTGTTGCCGCCGTCCGCTCTGCAGTGCGGTGCTGATGCCTGTGCTCAGAGTACGCATAAAATTTTGGGCGCGATGACGCAATGCAGTATGCTGCATGTGCAGGGAACACGTCTTGATTTGCAGCGTGCGGCTGATGTGATGAGCCTTTTGACGACGACAAGTCCCAACTATCTGCTGATGGCATCACTGGATGCTGCCAGAGCGCAGGTGCAGGTCTACGGCAAGGAGATGGCAGCGGCGGCTGTACAGGCTGCTGCCAAGCTGCGCAGCCTGTGTGCCGCCTATAGCGGCCTGCGTGTAATGGAGACGGCAGATTGCGGCGGACTGCAGATGGACAGCACGAAGGTGACAGTCAACTTTGCAGCCTGGGGCTATACCGGCGTAGAGGTTGGTGAGCTTTTCCGTGAGGCAAGAGTTGCTGTTGAGCTTGTAGATGCCTATAATGTACTCTTTTGGTGACCTATGCCGATGTTACTACGGATTATGACGAGGCGTTGACAAGAATTGCCGCTGTACTGAATAAAATGCAGGCGCAGAAGCGTGCGCCGCTGCAGTTAGCAGCGGCAGCGAAGGTGCCGCAGACGCAGGCAGTTCTGCCCTTGCGAGACGTATTCTATCGTGCGAAAAAAGCAGTGCCTTTGGCAGAGGCTGCAGGAAAAATCTGCGGCGAGCAGGTGAGCTTTTATCCGCCGGGAATACCGGTACTGCTGCCGGGTGAGATGGTAACGGAAGAGATTATTGCCTACTGCAGAGCGCAGAAGGAGCTGGGTTTGCCGGTAAGCGGACCTGCGGACAGCAGCTTACAAACGATACGTATTATTGCGGATTGAGGTAAATAAAATGCGAGGATTTTTCATTACATTTGAAGGAATAGACGGAGCGGGGAAAACTACCCAGCAGCATTTGGCAGCGCAGGCCTTGCGCGAGCAGGGCTATGATGTACTGGAAAGCCGTGAGCCCGGTGGTACTCAGCTGGCTGAAAAGGTGCGCGCTTTGGTGTTGGACCCGGAGCTGCCGCTGACAACAGCAACGCAGACGCTGCTATATCTGGCAGCACGCAGCGAGCATGTCGACAAGCTGCTGCGTCCGGCGGTGGAAGCAGGCAAGATTATTATCTGTGACCGCTTCAATGATTCAACACTGGTTTATCAGGGACTGGCGCAGGGCAAAACTCCGGAGGAGATTGCGCAGCTGCGCCGGTTGGGCTCTTTTGCTACCGGAGGCTTGGAGCCTGATTTGACGCTTGTTTTTGATGCCGACCCGGCAAATTGCTGGCGCGTCGCCAGCAGCGTGGTGTGCAGGACCGTTATGAACAGCAGGGGCTGGAATTTCAGCAGCGTCTGCGTGCAGGCTTTCTGCAGCTTGCCGAGGCAGAGCCTGAGCGTTTGCAGGTGATTGATGCCTTAGGCAGTCAGCAGGAGGTTACTGCGAAGGTGCTGCAGGCCATCAGCAGAGTAATCAGCGGAGAGAAATAAATGTGGGAGCATATTATCGGCCACACAGAACAGAAAAAAATTTCTGCAGAACTATCTGCAGGCCAAGGAGCGTCCGCATGCGCTGCTTTTCAGCGGTGCTGCCGGCTTGGGCAAGCGCACGCTGGCTCTGGAATTTGCTAAGGCACTGCTGTGCTTTCAGCATAACGGAACAGATGGCTGTGAGGCCTGCAGGCTTATGAATCTGCAGGACGGCAATCTGAGCCATCCGGATTTCGTGCTGGTGCAGCATGAATGGGATGATAAAAAAGACCGTTTAAGAGATACGATTATTATCGACCAGATCAGGGAGCTGACGGCTAAAACGGCGCTGGCACCGGTGATGTCACCGACGCGGGTGTGCATTGTTGAGGATGCGGATACTATGGTTCCCGCCGCAGCCAATGCTTTTTTGAAGCTGTTGGAGGAGCCGCCGGCCGGCTGGGTGATTATTTTGCTGGCAGCCAATGTCAACAGGCTGCTGCCGACTATTATGTCGCGTTTGGTGCAGCTGCGCTTTCAGGCGCTGGAGCCACAATTGGTGGAGCAGGCGCTGCAGGCAAGGCAGATAGAGCCTGCCAAGGCTGCAGTGTTGGCACGTATCAGTGAAGGCTCAATCGGCTTGGCGCTGAATTTAGCTGCAGCCAAGGGGCAGTTGGATGTATTTGAATGTCGCAAGCAGGCGGCAGCCTTTTTGGAGGCTTTGCCTTTGGCGATGCCGATGAATTATCTGGCCGGCCGCAGCTGGCTGGACAAAAAGCTGCAGCGTGAGCAGGCACTGCTGCTTGTGCAGCTGTGGCAGCTTCTGTTGCGCGATTTAATGATGTGCAATTTGCAGCTTTATGATAGAATATATAATATAGATTTACTGGATGAGCTTAAAAGCCAAAGCAGCGGCTGGCAGCTGTCGGCGCTGAAGCAGGCTTTAGTGATTGTACAGGAAGCATATGACGCATTGGTGAGCAGTGTCGGTATGAAAACGGCATTGGAAACCATGGCGCTTAAAATAGATAAAATTTATAAGGAGTGATAATTTATGCCGACAGTAGTAGGCATTCGCTTTAAAAAAGCGTGCAAGATATATTATTTTGACCCGGCGGAAACAGGTGTAGCAAAGGGTGATTTCGCTATCGTGGAAACAGCGCGCGGTGTGGAATACGGCGAGGTTGTTATCGGACCGCGTGAGGTAGAAGACAAGCAGATTGTTTCCCCGCTCAAACCGGTTATGCGTAAAGCAACAGCCGATGATGACATGAAGCTGGCAGAAAACAAAATCCGTGAAAAGGAAGCGTTCAATATCTGCCTGCGCAAAATCAAAAATCATGGTCTGCCCATGCGTCTGATTGACGTAGAGTTTACCTTTGATGTGAATAAGATTATTTTCTACTTCACTGCTGACGGACGCATTGACTTCCGTGAGCTGGTTAAGGATCTGGCAGCTGTTTTCCGTACCCGTATTGAGCTGCGCCAGATTGGTGTGCGCGATGAGGCCAAGATGCTGGGCGGTATCGGCAGCTGTGGCCGTCCGCTGTGCTGTGCAACATTCTTAGGCGATTTTGAGCCTGTTTCTATCCGCATGGCCAAGGACCAGAGCCTGTCTTTGAACCCGACGAAGATTTCCGGCATCTGCGGTCGTCTGATGTGCTGCCTGAAGTATGAAAACCATATGTACTGCAAGCATGGCTGCAACGGCTGCGGTCGTCGCGAGCGTATTGAAATTCCCAAGATGGGCAGCAAGGTAGTGACTACTATGGGCGAAGGCAAGGTAGTAGGCATTAACCGCAAGGAGCGTACCGCTGCTGTACAGCTTTCTCCGGATAATACTATTCAGGTGGAGTGGGAAGAGCTTGTAGATGCTTCCCAGGCTGATAATGTCTGAGCAGGAAAACAGCCTGCGCTGTGATTATGTGCCGGGTTGCGGTTATAAAATCTGGCAGGATGCCAAGGAATTCTGCTATACGACGGATGCTGTGTTTTTAGGCAACTTCCCGCATGTAGTGCGCAAGGCCAAGGTGCTGGAGCTGGGCTGTGGCACCGGTGCCATCAGCATGTTGCTGGAAAGCAGAGGTGCCGCAGAGGTGACGGCACTGGACTGCAATCCGCAGGTAACAAAGCTGGTACGCCAAAGCGTTGCGGATAATTCCCTGCAGGATAAGGTTACTGTTATAGACGGCGATTTACGCAATTACAAGCAGCTGCTGCAGCCGGAGAGCATGGATTTGGTGGCTGCCAATCCGCCCTACCGCAACAGCGGCAACGTGCGCCAGGTAGGCACTGCTGCCTGCCACGAGGTTACTTCAACTTTGGAGGATTTTTTCCGGGCGGCGGCCTTTGCTGTGCGCTATCGCGGACGCTTTGCTTTGGTGCAGCTGCCGGAGCGCTTTGCCGAAAGCATGCAGCTGGCGCTGAAATATGGCCTGCAGCCGAAGCGTTTGCAATGGGTGCATTCCAAAATTGATAAGCCTGCCTGGATTTTCCTGATGGAAATGCAGAAGGGCGGCAGCTACGGCTTGGATGTTTTGCCGCCGCTGATTATGTATAATCAGGATGGCAGTTATACGGAGCAGGTGAAAAAATTCTATGAGCCTGCTGTTAAATAATCTCAATGGACGGGAAAATGTTAGAATATAAGTAGTCTATATGCTAACAAATTATACATTTTAGATACGCGAAAATGCTGTAAATGTCACGGATTTGACGCTTCCTGCTGTTTTATGTTAAAATAATTATCGGATTAAGGAGGTTTTTATGATTAAGCATATATGCAGATTACATTTAAATTGTTTATTATCTGCCGTTATCCTTATGCTGATGGTGCCTTTCCTGACCGGTTTTGATATTTCACAGCAGGTGACTATTCTTTATGATGGTCAGACCAAGGAAGTGCGTACTAATGCAGTAAAGCCTGGCAAAATTTTGCAGGAGGCCGGCATTGTCCTGGAGAAGGGCGATGGCTGGAAGCTGCAGAATACCAAAAGGGTACAGAACGGCAGTGTGATTGAGGTACTGCGCGGCAAGCCCTTTACTGTTATCCGTGGCAATGAAACGGTAGAATACAAAAGCTGCAAGCCGACTGTAGGCGAGGCGCTGAAGGATTTGGGCATCTCCTACAAAAAGGAGCGTGTTTATCCGGATGTGCATGAGCCGTTCAAGGAAGGTATGCAGGTTTATATTTTGAATGCCGATGAGGAGCTGCAATTCAGTGAAGCGAGTGTAGATATTCCGGTGAAGTATGAGGACGATTACAGTCTGAACTTCGGTACGGAAAAGATACATGTTGAAGGCAAGGCCGGTACAGCGAAGGTTGTTTCCAAAAAGGTGAAAAACGGTGATGGCAGTCATTCTGTACAGGAGCTGACGCGTCATGTGCTGATTGAGCCGGAAACAAAGGTTATCCGCAAGGGTATGGCGATGAGCGTCTATACTCCTGAGGGCTATAAGCGCTATACGAAAAAAATCAGTGCGCATGCCTCTGCTTATGTAGCAACAGGCAGCCGTACTTCTATCGGTCTTGTTCCGTATGAAGGCATTGTGGCTGTTGACCCGCGCTTTATTCCGTATTATACAAAAATGTATATCCCCGGTTATGGTATCGCTATGGCCGGTGATACCGGTGGCGATATGGTTCACCACAGAGTAGATTTGTTTTTTAATGATTATCATCGTGCTATCCAGTGGGGCAGACGCGATGTAGATATTTATATTTTAGCTGATTAAGGTGGAATTTATCTGATGCTTAAGGAAGTGCTCGTAGTAGAAGGAAAAATGGATACGGTGGCAATCGGTAAGGCGCTGGAGGCCGATACTATCGAAACCGGCGGCTTTACGCTGGCCCCCTATACTTTGCGCCAGATAGAGGCTGCGTATAAAAAACGCGGGATAATTATCCTGACTGATCCTGACGGTGCCGGTGAACGCATTCGCCGCTTTTTGACGGAGCGCTTTCCGGAAGCAGGGCAGGCGTTTATTCCTAAGCGTCAGGCAACTGCCAATAATGATGTAGGCGTGGAGCAGGCGCAGCCGGAGGCTATTTTGGAAGCTCTGGCTAAGGTGCGACACCATGAATATCGTCCGCAGCAGGAATTTACTATGCGCGATTTGTTCCAAAATAATCTGAACGGCAGCGAGAGTGCTTCTGCACGCCGTGATGCGCTGGGTGCCGAGCTTGGTATAGGCTATGGCAATGCCAAACGCTTTTTGGAACGCCTGAATCATTATGGTGTGAGCCGTGAAGAATTTACGGTTGCTTTACAAAAATTGGAGAGTGAAGAGTGAATAAACCGGTTATTGCTTCTCCCCAGGTAACGAATCATATTCTGCACCGCTTTAAGCTGCGTGCCGATAAGAAGCTGGGGCAGAATTTCCTGATTGATGAAAATATCGTGCGCCGTATTGTGGAAGCAGCAGAGCTGTCCCCGGCAGATAAGGTGCTGGAGGTAGGCCCGGGCATCGGTACGCTGACACAGGGGCTGGCAGAAAGCGGTGCCGATGTTGTGGCGGTAGAGCTGGATAAACGCCTGCTGCCGGTACTGGATGTTACGCTGGAGGGTTATGACAATGTTCGCATCGTCAATGGCGATATCCTGCAGGTAAATATTATGGAAACGGTGGCAGCACCGGAATTTAAGGTGTGTGCTAACCTGCCGTATTATATTACCACGCCGATTATTTTTGCCCTGTTGGAAAAGCGCCTGCCTATGGAACGCTTAGTTGCTATGGTGCAGAAGGAGGTTGCCGAACGCATGGCTGCCAAACCGGGCAGCAGAGATTATGGTGCGCTTTCGGTAGCTATTCAGTATTATACCGAGCCGGAGATAGCGTTTATCGTACCTCCGACCTCATTTATTCCCGCACCGGCTGTTGATTCGGCTGTTATTGTATGCAAGCGCCGCTCCGAGCCGCCGGTAAAGGTGTGCGACGAAGCGCTGTTCTTCCGCGTGGTTAAGGCAGCCTTCTCCCTCAGACGCAAGATGCTCAGCAATTCGCTGAAGAATATGGGCATCAACTCCGAGCAGTGTGCGCAGTGGCTGCAGCGTGCCGGCGTAGACGGAAAGCGCAGAGCGGAAACTCTCAGCCTGGAGGATTTTGCGGCTTTGACCAATACCTTCGGTGCAGAAAAATAAAAAACGCTGAAAAGAAGTTACTTTACAAAATAGCAGAGAAAATGTAATGTAGTTTACACTTTCTCTGCTGTTTTTGGCTTTAAAGGGCTTATGTTATTCCTACTGTGCATTATTAATATTCCAATAAAGCATAACTAATATAAAACTAATTGCCGCATGCCCAAACGATATAACTTGACCTCTTGAAAATTCTGACAGAATAGTTTATATTATAACTACAGGGAATAATAAATATTCCCTAAGGTTTGCGCGGCGCTTCACCTCCTACGATGAAAGCGAGGTAAGTATTATGGAAAAGTTATTAGCAAAAATGTATGAGCAGTCAGAAACAAAAACAGCAAAGAAGCAGTATCGTGTGCTGAATGCACTCAAGGCTGCAGCCTTCCTGAATCTGGCAGTTTTCTACTTCCTGTATAATATCAATGTAGCTCAGGGTACTAATCCTGCTTGGGATTATGTATGGTGGCAGCGGCTGACGCTGTGGAGCATTGTGGTTCTGTGCGGTATGACCTTTAGCCAGGGCAGCAATTACCTCAAATGGGGATTGGGCCTTTTGGGTGCAGGCACTGCGATTTCGCTTTGCACCTATATCTTCACACCGCAGCATCCCATTTATTTCGGCATCTTTACCTTCCTTGGTCTTGCATATCTGGTAGTACAGCCCATTCATTGGTGGCTGCAGAAGTCTCCCGGTTCCTGCGGTTGGCTGTTATCTGCAATAGCCTATGATTTGACCAGGCATCTTACTGATGGCGTGATCATCTGGCAAGGTAAGATAATTGGACATCTGCCGTCCTTCCTGTACGGTGACTGGAACGTATGGCTGGGGCTGCCCGGTGCAGATTTTGTCTCGTTGGAGTATGTGCCTTTCCTGCCTAACATCTTCTTATTCTTGTGCGGCCTCTACCTGTTCCAGTTTATGTCCGAGCATGAAAAAGGACAAGCTTATCTGAAGAAGCTGAGCTAACTAAAAAAGCCTTTCTTTAAAAGTCAATTTGCATAGAAAATCTCGTGGTTATCAAGTTTGTTTGCATATGGTGTTATCCCTCTACTTATTTCTTCTTAACCTTTAACACCCCTTGCTTTTAGCCAATGTCCCAACAAAGCTAATGTCCCCGGACTCATAATTAACGAGAGAGAAAGAAGAAAATCCTCCGCAGCTGGCGAGCTGTCGGAGGATTTTTCTTTATGGCAGGTTTATTTTAAAGCTGTCTAAGGAGTAAAGGGCCTGCGGCAGATAGTTATCTGCCTGAGCTGCAGGCATTACGTACAGCAACTGGTAGGTTTTGCCGTTTTGTGTAGCTTCCGCAGTCAAAAGCAGCTTGTTGCCGTGATAATCATTGTGGGCGCTCAGGCGGCAGGTCCAAATTAACTGATTGCCATGCTGCCATTGCCAGTATACTTTGGCATTTTCATAGACAGGCAGAGCTTCTGTTGCCTTAAAGCTTGCAGTGTCCGCAGGGTCAAGCACGGTTGCTGCCAGCATCAGATTGTTGCCTGCAGTGCGCACCAGCATAGCTCCTTCGGCTTGCGGCAGGTCTGCCAGCGGATTTTTACCGAAAGCTTTGGGTACGGCGATACTATAGCCACCGGCCTCACTGCTGACGCTAGTGAAATCGCTTGCCTGCGGTGTACGCATGAACTGTCTGGGCAGAGGCGGCTTGCCTACCAGATTCAGCTTTGGTTTAGGCTTGGGCTTATCTGCAGGTGGCACAGGCTCATTGCTGATAACAGGCGGTTTAGCTGCAGTATTTGCAGCAGCTGGTGTTGTTGGCACTTCTGCCATAGGTGCTTTTGCTTCATTCACTGTCATGGGCGCTTCGGCTGCTGTTTCTTCCTGCTTTGGCGTTGCCGGTACAGTAGGAGCAGTGCTTACGATGTTATTGTCTGCAGCGGTTTCCTCTGCTTGGGAAGTGCCAATACTGTTTTCTGCTTCCGTAGGCTCAGCCGGTTGAGCCGGAGAGGTGGAAACTACAGCAGGCTGCGTAGCATAATTTGGCAGCTCCTCGGCTGCAGCTGCAAAGCTGCTGCCTGCAAGGCTGAGCAGCAGCGAGCAGATTAAGACTGTGCGCCTCATAATTTATCGCAGACTTCGTTGATGGCTGCTTCGTCTACACGCATAGCGGCGATAGTTTTTTCCATCAGCTCGTCTAAAGGCCAGCCAAGAATATCGGCACCTTGTTTGATTACATCGCGGCTGCAGCCGGCAGCAAAGTGTTTATCCTTAAATTTTTTCTTCAGGGATTTCAGCTCCATGTCCTGTACGCTTTTGGAAGGGCGCATCAGGGCAGCGGCACCGATTAAGCCGGAAAGCTCATCGATAGCGAAAAGCACCTTTTCCATCTGATGCTCAGGTTCGATGTTGGCAGCAGTCAGGCCCCAGCCGTGGCTGGCAGTGGAGCGGATAATGTTTTCATCTACACCGTGCTCGCGCATCAGCTCCTGAGATTTTACGCAGTGTTCCTCGGGATACAGCTCAAAATCCAAGTCATGCAGCAGGCCTACGATGCCCCAGTATTCCTCCTGGTCTGCATAGCCAAGCTCCTTGGCAAAGTAACGCATAATGCCTTCTACAGTCAGTGCATGACGTAAATGAAAGGACTCCGTGTTATATTGACGTAATAAATTCCAGGCTTCTTCTCTGTTCATATTATTTTCCTCCTAATGCTTTGTTATTTTTCTATAAAATGCGGGTGCTTAGCTCGCTTTTAAATATTTTCAGCCTGCGGATGCTTGGCACGGTAATCGCTTATCATATCGTGCAGCGTAGTGTGGTCAACTACGCCGTCAATGGCCTGCTGAATTTTTTTTGTAAAGACCGATGGTGATACAGGAGTCAAACTGATCACAGGGTGTTTTGCAGTCCAGGCAGGATACGGGAGCAAGACTGCCCTCGACTGTGCGCAGAATTTCACCGACAGTGTATTCATCAGGCGTGCGCGCCAGACGATAGCCTCCCTGAGCGCCGCGGGCACTTTGGACAAAGCCTGCTTTACTCAGCTGGTGAATAATTTGCTCTAAGTATTTATCGGAAATATTTTGCCGTTGGGCAACTGTTTTTAATGGTATATAGCTACCGGTGTGGTTGATTGCTAAATCGAGCATCAATCGCAGGGCATAACGTCCCTTGGTAGAAATTTTCATTACGGTCACAACCTTTCTAATGACTATATTCTACTATGAATTTAGTAGGAATTCAATAATGATTATCATATCTGTGTTATGCGGGCATAAATTAATGATTCTGCACACGGAATATGAAAATGCTAGTGCCATTTTATCGCTTTTGTGTTAAAATACCCTTATACAACTATTTTTGGAGGAAGTAAGATGGAAAAAAATAAATTAGATAAAACCTTTAAGCATTATCTGGGAATTTTTACCGAGGATAAGGAATTGGGCAAGATTCTGAACAAGGTATCCTTCCAGGAATTATTCAATCCTAAGTTTTTGCAGGAAAACAGCAAATTTACATCTATGGATGATATGATCTGGCGCAGCGGTTTTGGCATTATGAACCTGATGGAAGTAGAAAATGTTAATCAGGATAAGTGGAATGAGTATATTGCCAAAAATACCGAATGTGAAACCTGGCACGATTTTGGCAAGGTAGCAATGATTGACTGGATGAAAAACAAACTGGAAGAAGTAAAAAAATCCAAAAACTAAAATCTTCGTTGCCGGAGCTGAATGCTTCGGCAATTTTTGCCTTATGAGGGGAATGAACAATGGAAATAGTTTTACATGCATTAAACGGTGTGCTGACCATTATGCTGATGATTGCTGTCGGCTTTTATTTAGAGCGCAGGGGCTGGTTCAGCGAGGAAAGTGTGGCGCTGATTTCGCGTCTGGTGAATTATGTCTGCCTGCCTACATATATGCTGACCAATATTTTGGGGCAGTTTAAGCATGACCAGCTCATTACGCTTTCAAATGGCCTGATTGTACCGGTTATTTCGATGCTGGCAGGCTATTTTATCAGCAGGCTGCTCGGACGTCTGATAGGTGTTCCGCAGGAGCACAGAGGGATTTTTTCCATCTGTGTCAGCTTTTCCAACACTATTTTTATCGGACTGCCATTAGGCATAGCCTTGTTCGGTGATGCCGGTGCGCCGTATATTATGATTTACTACATGGTGAACACAACGCTTTTCTGGACTATCGGCTTTCATGATTTGGCGAGTAGCAATGGCGTAGCAATGCCGCTTTTCAGCCGTAAGACACTGAAAAGCATTATGTCGCCGCCGCTTATGGGCTTTATGCTGGGCGTAGTGATGGTACTGCTGGAATGGAATCTGCCTGAGCCGGTATTCAAGTCCTTTCATTATCTGGGAAGCATGACTACGCCGCTGGCGATGCTGTTCATCGGTATTGCCATGAGCAAAACCCGTTGGGAAGAAATTTCCGTAGGCAAGGAGCTGGTAGTTGCTATGCTGGGACGCTATTTAATCTGTCCTTGGATAGTTTTCCTTATCCTGCCGTTTTTCCATCTGGAACCTATGATGGAAAAGGTATTTGTGATTATGGCGGCGATGCCGGCGATGACTAATACGGCGATTGTAGCAAAAGGCTACGGCGGCGATTATAAATATGCTGCCATGCTGACGGCGGTAAGTACGGTGCTGGCGGTCTTTGCAATACCGTTTTATATGTGGCTGGTACACTGAAAAATATTTGCTGTTATAAATGTCACTGTTTGTGATAAAATAAGCATAGAGTAGTTTAAAATATAAATGTTGCAAATGAGGAGGACTGAATTATGGAGTATAACAAGCTGTCTGACGAAATAATTGCCAAGCTGCAGGCTTTGGTCGGCGTGCAGAATGTAGTGACGGATGCAGGGCAGATGGAAATATATGCCCATGATGAAGTAACTGACCCGGCCTATCATCATATGCCTGAGGCTGTCGTATTTGCGGAAAATGCACAGCAGGTGGCAGCTGTGGTCAAACTGGCGAATGAATATATTTTCCCGGTTGTACCCCGTGGCGCAGGCACAGGTCTTGCCTGCGGTGCAGTGCCCATTTACGGCGGTGTAGTGCTATCGCTCGAAAAGATGAATAAAATTATCGAGGTTAATGCCGATGCTATGTACGCAGTTGTAGAGCCGGGTGTGCGCACCTCGGATTTGCAGGCTGCGGCTGCGGCCAAGGGAGCCTTTTATGCAGGCGACCCCTGTAGCGGTGATTCATGCTTTATCGGCGGCAATGTGGCAACCAATGCCGGTGGCAATCGCGCGGTTAAATACGGTACTACGCGTCATCAGGTATATGCCGTTGAGGTGGTAAATCCTACCGGCAAAATCGTGCAGCTGGGAGCACGCCTGCAAAAGCAGACTACAGGCTATTGCCTGGAGCAGCTGATAATCGGCAGTGAGGGTACCCTTGGTATCATCACGCAGATTACCGTGAAGCTGCTGCCGTTGCCTAAGTACAGCATGGATCTGCTGGCGGTTTTTGAATCCCCTGAGGATGCTATCGGCACGGTAAACAAGCTGGTTATGGCCGGTATTATGCCTACCTGCGTAGAATACATGGATAATATCACTATCAAATCCGTAGAGCGTTATCTCGGTACAACGCTGCAGGGCAGTGAAAAGGGCAATTATCTTATCGTAGAAGTGGAAGGCACCAGCGAGGATGACTTGGATGAAAAGGCTTGTACGATGGATGAAATCTGCTCGGAAAACGGTGCCGGCGATGTGCTGGTAGCGGAGCACGACAAAATTTGGCAGGCACGCAAGGCCTTCGCCGAAGCAGTGCGTGCGGAAAGCCTGATTGTCTGCAAGGAGGACGTTGTCTGCCCGGTAGATCATGAGCCTGCGCTGCTGGGCGGAAATTTTTGCGTCTGGCCGATAAATATCAGCTGGTAACACGCATTGCCAGTCATGCCGGTGATGGTAATATCCATCTGAATATCCTGAAGCAGGAGCAGGAGGATTATGCGGACTGGGATGCCAGAGTCAAAGCCAACCAGCAGGAGCTGTACCGCTTTATTTACGCACACGGCGGTCGCTTGAGCGGGGAGCATGGCATTGGTTATAAACGCAAACAGCTGATGGAGGAATTTACTAATCCGGATGAGCTGGAAATGATGCGTGCAATTAAAAAAGCCCTGGATCCAAATAATATCCTGAATCCGGGCAAAATTTTCGATATAGAGTAGCATATATTAAGCAAAAGGGCATTGCCGAGAGGTGATGCCTTTTTTGCTGCACTTATTTTTATATATGACGCATAAACAATATTGATGTTTGGAGATATGTTCGCAAAGAATCAGTAATCAGCAAACAAAAATTCATAAAAGTGTTGACAAAGTTCGTGCGGCACACTATAATATAAGCAAACAAAGATTTATTAGGTGGTGATAGATATGAAAAAGTTTTTAAGTGTTATCTGCTGTGCTTGCTTCCTTTATGCCGGAATATAGTGCTGTGTTTGCTGATGAACCTGTTTACAAGGAGTATACAGTGACTGTTGCTGAGGGCGAAACGCTGTGGGAAATTGCCGGTCGTCATACAGAAGCGCGTGAGGATGTGCGTGAGGTTATTTTCCGCATTGAACAGGCGAACAAACTTAACTCTAAGGCATATTTATCCCGGTCAGGTTTTGAAGGTGCCTCTGC
>ENA-OQDC01000244-OQDC01000244.1-human-gut-metagenome-genome-assembly--contig:-NODE-244-length-41217-cov-7.130129_pt1 | contig 41217 bp, 36 predicted proteins | sample MGYA00242770_ERZ504601 | MGnify/ENA primary metagenome ERZ504601 (study PRJEB26092, sample SAMD00036305) | human gut metagenome | host: Homo sapiens | study: EMG produced TPA metagenomics assembly of...
AAAAACTTCGTCTTCTTTATTTTCCTGAACAGATTGTTGCATTTTTTTCTTCTTCCATCGGCTCTGGTTTCAATTCTTCTGCCTTTATTTCCGGCTGTTTCGGTTCTTGGTTTTTCTTCTACCTGAGGTTGTTGTACAGGAGCCTCTTCAGTTTTAACCTCCGTTTTTTCTACCTCAGCTTGTTTATTCTCAGGTTCTGGCTTAGCTGGCCCTTCCTGTACTACAGGCGTTTCAGCAGGCTCAACCACAGCCGGTTTTTTCTTTTTCTTCAGACCATCCAAGTCTATTTTACCTACAGGCTTGAATTTTGGTCGCACATCTTCTGGAACCACTGTTTCTATCACTTCCGGCTTTTTCAGTTCCGGATGAATATCCTCGATAGAAACAGAAGCCTTGTTACGCTCCTTATTCTGCCGTTCCTGAATAATTTTCTCAGACTCTATTTTCAAATCCTTGTCTTTGCTGAACTCTTTAACCAGTGCAGCATACTGTTCTTCAGTAATTTTGGTATTTGGATTCGCCTCGACCGTATATCCTTTTTTCTGCAAAAAGTCTACCACCGTGGTTATTCCAACATTCAAATCTCTTGTTACTTTATTCAATCTTATAGTCATAATTCATCACAATTTATAGAGTTCAGGAAAATATATCAGTCACAGATAAACAAGCAGACGAGAATGAATTCCTCATCCTCATCTGTTTATTACAAGCAAGCGCTATTCCTCAAACTCTGCTTTTAAAATTCTCAGAATATCATCCACCGTATTTTCTTCCAAGTCTGCTTTTCAATAAGCATCTCGCGCGGTGCGTTCAATACACCTTTAGCCGTATCAATTCCGATAGCCTTAATCGCGTTGATAACCCATTCGTCAATTTCATCCTTGAATTCATCCAGGTAGATATCTTCATCAGCCACAGCATCTTCGCCCAGCTCACGGTACACATCGATAGTGTATTCTGTCAGCATACTGGCCAGCTTAATATTCAAGCCACCTTTACCGATAGCCAATGAAACTTCTTCCGGTTTCAAATATACCTCAGCTCTCTTTTCATCCTCATGCATGATAATAGACGAAACTTTTGCCGGGCTCAAGGCACGCTGAATAAACAACTGGATGTTAGATGTATAGTTAATCACGTCAATGTTTTCATTACGCAATTCGCGTACGATACCATGAATACGAGAACCCTTCACACCCACACATGCACCTACCGGATCAATGCGTTCATCATACGATTCTACTGCAATCTTCGCACGTTCTCCCGGAATACGGGCAATTTTCTTGATGGTAATCAGTCCGTCATTAATTTCAGGCACTTCCTGTTCAAACAAACGCTGCAGGAAGACCGGTGATGTACGGCTCAAAATAATCTTCGGATTATTGTTCTTATTATCTACACGAGCTACTACGGCACGAGCAGTTTCTCCTTTCCGGTAGAAGTCACTCGGAATCTGTTCTGTCTTAGGCAACAGCAATTCATTACCTTCATCGTCCAGCAACAGGATTTCCTTTTTCCAAATCTGATAAACTTCCGCACTGATTACAGTACCTACTTTATCAATGTATTTATTATACAAGCTGTCTTTTTCCAACTCCAGAATCTTTGAAGCCAGTGTCTGGCGGAGATTCAGAATTGCACGGCGGCCGAATTTCTCAAAAATCACCTCATCGGTCACTTCCTCTCCCACTTCATACGATGCATCAATCTTGCGTGCTTCCGACAATGCAATCTGCAGGTTCGGGTTAGTCAGCTCCTCATCCGCCACAACTTCACGGTTACGCCAGATTTCGAAATCCCCCTTGTCAGGATTTACAATCACATCATAGTTTTCATCTGTACCGAACATTTTTGCAATCACACTGCGGAACGACTCTTCCAACACGCTCACCATCGTGGTGCGATCAATGTTCTTCAATTCCTTAAATTCCGAGAATGTGTCAATCAAGCTGACAGTTTCTTCTTTTTTGGCCATAATTATTTAAAACTAATTAAGTATTTGGTGTATTTTATCTCATCATACGTAAAGGTTACATTCTGTTCCACCAGCTTCGGACGCTTGGCACCTTCCGGTTTTATTTTCACTTCTACCGTAACCGTAAAACTTTCTTCATTGGCATCTGCCAGCACACCCGTCCATTTCTTTCCGGTTTTGTCCAGCACTTCTACTTCGCAACCTACATGTGCTACATACTGCTGCAATACCTTAAATGGCTGGCCGATTCCCGCAGAACCTACTTCCAGTTCGTAATCTTCTTCTTCACGACTTAATTTCGACTCGATATAGCGGCTCAGTTCCACACAGTCGTCTATCCATACGCCTTCTGCATGGTCTATTTCCACTACAATTTTGTCATCCGGACTCACATTTACATCAACCAGAAAATAACTTTTATCTTCCAGCCATTCCTCTACAATCCGAGCTACAACGTTTTTATCTATCATGTATTAACTATTAAGAACAAAAAAAGGAGCTAAATCGCCCCTCCACCTTTTCATCCAATCATTTGCAAAGATATAAATAATCTCATGCCACACAAAATAATGACAAAATTATTTATTACTGAGGAGTAGTATGAAAGAGCGGCAAATGATATAGAATCATCTGCCGCTCTTCTGTCGGAATGAGGCGACTCGAACGCCCGACCCCTACGTCCCGAACGTAGTGCGCTACCAACTGCGCTACATTCCGATTGCAACGTTTGTTTTTTCGTTTGCGCTGCAAAGGTAGATATATTTTCAATACCAACAAAAGAAAAACGAGTTTTTTTCATAAAAAATTATTTTTTCTCATTTTCATCTCATTTATTTTGGAGATTAAAGATTTTACTCTATCTTTGCAACCGCAAAACGATGGTGCCATAGCTCAGTTGGTAGAGCAAAGGACTGAAAATCCTTGTGTCCCCGGTTCGATTCCTGGTGGCACCACTTAAAATCCTGATTCTCAAAAGAATCGGGATTTTTTGTTTTCCTATAGTATGCAAAAATCACAGAAAAATAATCATGAGTTAGCCCTAAATACTGATTTCACTGTTTCATGCGGATAATAAGCCGCAAAATTTGCGGTTAATTATCCGCAGAACCGTATATCTACAAAGAACAATGGTCCCTATGTATATACATAAACACAAAGAATAGCCTTCTGCGATTCCATATATTCTGAATTGCCTATTCTTGTAATGCTTTGATTCTACACGCAAATACAATGGTATTATTTTAATCCTAATTTCATGCCTATAAAAAGTAAATTAAACCTTTACTCCGGTGACATTCTTTTCCAATTACAAATACTATTATAGTCAAACAGCAAAACAGAAATACTTCGACACGTTCGTGCGGAGACATCATCACGTTCGTGCGGAGAGTTCGACACGTACGTGTCGAGGTAAATTTCACTATGTATCGAGAAGAATTCGTGGGAAAGTCCAACCTTTTATAAGAGTAGGTGTGACACAAAAGTGCTTTGTTCTCACTAAATACAGACACAGTTATTCAGTACTACCACAAAGTAATAATCTATATTTATAGCATCGTACAAGTAAAAGTTTCAACCGAAGATGTAAAGGGCAGGACTTCCAAATTAGGACGGAATGAAAATTCCCCAGCGCCCCACAAAATTTATATACTTCCACCGGAGACTATTTCGACAGCAACCGACGACTCAAATAACGTACCGGATACCATACAGACAGAAAACCTACAGCCAGTACGGTAAAGAAAATAAGCACCACGTCTTCCCAGTGTACACTGACGGGATAGGCGTCGACAATAAAGCTGCCGGCTGCCCCTAAGGAAATCAGTCCGAAAGTCTGTTGCAACCAGCAAAGCAGTACGCCTAACACGATGCCCGACACGGCTCCGATAAATGAAATCAGACGTCCTTCAAAAAGGAAGATACGCACAATCTGCCGGTCATTGGCCCCTAAGTTACGAAGCGTCACCACATCGTCACGCTTATCAATAATGAGCATGGACAGGGAACCGATGACATTAAAGCAGGCTATCATCAGGATGAAGGTCAAGAATAGATAGGATATGAATTTCTCTATCTTCATGATGCGGAACGTGTCGGCCTGCTGTTCGTATCGGTCGAGCACACGAAAACGTTCGCCCAGGTGTTTTTCCAGTTTACGCTTAAAGGCATCTATATCGGTACCTTCCTTCATTTTCAGATTGATGGCACTAACTTCGGTGGTGTATTGAAACAGTTGTCGGGCAAATTTCAAAGAAGTAAGGATATAGGAACCATCATATTTCTCCTGATTCACAGCAAACACCAGTCCGGACGAGAACAGGTTTCCTCCTGTAAAGGAAGCTGCCGGATTGGCCATGTTCACCTTAACCCCTCGCTTGGGAGCATACACTTCCAACGGGTCAAGAAAACGAATGCCGGTACCCAAGGTAGCCAATAGCTGTACACCAGGGATGGCATAGTCCACCACCTCATCATGCAGCATCAACTCTCCCCTCCCGAAAAGGATGGTATCAATCGGTGTCAGCTCTTCAAAATTGTCTTCTACTCCTTTTATGACAGCCATGGCCTGACGCCCCTGATACTGCACCAAAGCATTGTCTTCCAACGATTCGGACACCAAGGCTACTTCAGGCATTTTCCGGATGGCTGCAATAGCTTTATCCTGGCCGTCGAACACTTTCCCGGTAGCAGGCACAATTTTCAGTTCCGGGTCGAAAGCCGTGAACAAATTAGATACCAGGTCCTGAAAACCGTTGAACACGGAAAGCGTACAAACCAGCGCCAATGTGGCCAGTGCCACTCCACACACGGATATACCGGAAATCACATTGATGGCATTGTGTGATTTCTTGGAGAACAAATATCGCCGGGCTATGTAAAAAGGAAAGTTCACCGTTATACCTTATTTATATATAACACAAAATAAAAACCCACAGAAGCCGGAAGCAACGTTCCATGTTCTTCTGTGAGTATTTACTAAAATATCGGATACATTATTTCTTCAACAGTTCGTCAATTTTCTCTGCATAATCCAGAGAATCGTCCACGAAGAACTTCAGTTCGGGAATGATGCGCAACTGATGGCGTACGCGGTTTCCCAGCTCAAAACGAATTGACTTCATATTGGCATTGATGTTCTTCACGATTTCTTCACTTCTCTCTGAAGGGAAGACGCTCAGATATACACGCGCATAACTCATATCAGGACTGATGCGGACAATGCTGACCGAAACCAGCACACCAGGCATTGACTTGGTCTGCAAAAGAAGATTTCGCTCAGTTCCTTCTGAATGAGGCGGGCAATCTTGTTTTGTCTGGTTGTTTCCATATTACCTTTTTTATTTTTACGTATGATAGTCAGACCGTCACGCAAGGGCAGGATTACCTTTTCCACCCGTGTATCGGCAGCCACCAGGTCATTGAATTTCTTGATTCCGATGGTCTGCGTGTCCGTGTGATGCGGTTCTTCAAGCACATGTCCGTCCCACAAGGTATTGTCGGCTATGATATAACCGCCAGAATGCATCTTCTGCAGAATCATTTCATAATATTCTACATAGAAACGCTTGTTCCCATCTACAAATGCCAGGTCGAACACGATGTCCATGCCGGGCACAATTTCAAGGGCATCACCGATATAAAACTTGATTTTATCGGCATAGGGTGAATTTTCCAACCACGGACGAGTGAAATCTTCCTGCTCGTCGTTGATTTCAAAAGTATGGAGCATAGCTCCTTCCTCCAGTCCCTCTGCCAGACAAAGTGCGGAATATCCGCTATAGGTACCTATCTCAAGCACCTGCTTCGGACGTATCATCTGCACGAACATCTTCAGCATACGACCTTGCAAGTGTCCCGAAGCCATACGGGGACGCAGCAGTTTTACGTGCGTCGCCCGGTACAGCGCTTTCAGGTAGTCGTTCTCTTCATCAATATGCTGAAGAATGTATTCATCGAGCGCGTCAGTCTCTTTCATGATTACAAGTAACGGTTACGGTTGGGTAAAACGTAGTCATCTCCGCTCTTCAATACATCACCCACCTGGTTGATTTCGAGGAATGAAGTATGAGTACCTTGTTTACCACCGCTCAGATAAGCCACCATTTCGTTTTCTGACAGCACACCGTCGTCCATCAGCTTACGCAATGCAGCGAAATAATATTCCTGTCCGTTGGCTTTTTCCGGCATATAGATCGCTTCTACACCGTATGACAATGCCAGATGACGCATGGTCTTTTCCTTATAACAGATAGCCAATACCGGATATTTTCCACGGAAAGCAGCCAGGTTGCGGGCAGTCAAACCGCTGAAGCTATCGGTAATGATGGCACGGATAGGCATCAGGTTGGTAGCGCGTACTGCCTGTTTTGCCAGGAAGCTGGTTACGTCAGTATTTGCCGGAGTCAAAGGAATTGGAATATCGTTTTCTTCCATCTTGTCTTTTTCAGCCTGAGCTGCAATCTTTGCCATAGTCTTCACAGCCTCTACCGGATATTTTCCATACGCAGTTTCTCCACTCAGCATCAATGCATCGGTACGATAGTAGATGGCATTTGCAATGTCAGTAACCTCTGCACGAGTCGGACGCGGATTGTTAATCATGGTGTGCAACATCTGAGTAGCCACGATTACCGGTTTCTTAGCCAGGATACATTTCTTAATCAAGATACGCTGGATACCCGGAATACGTTCCTGCGGCACTTCGATACCCAGGTCACCACGAGCTACCATTACGCCGTCGGCTACTTCCAGAATTTCATCGATATTATCCACACCTTCCTGGTTCTCAATCTTAGCGATAATCTTGATGTCGCTGTGATGTGCATCCAGGATTTCACGAATATCAAGTACATCCTGACGATTGCGGACAAATGAATGCGCAATGAAATCGATGTCTTTTTCAATCGCATACAAAATATTGTTGCGGTCTTTTTCAGTCAAAGAAGGCAAGTTGATGCGTACACCCGGCACATTCACACTCTTGCGGCTTCCCAAAGTAGCATCATTGCGTACTTCACAGAACAAAGTATCTTCATTTTTATCGATAACCTTCAGTGCCAGTTCACCGTCGTCCATCAATACATCTGCTCCGACTGACAGGTCGTGCACAAATCCCGGATATGTCACAGCAATACATTCATGAGTAGTTCCCTGCTCCGGATTTCCTACAATACGAACTTTTTCACCTGTCTTGAAGTCAATCGGGCCTTCTGCACTGGCCGTAGTACGTACTTCCGGACCTTTGGTATCCATCAGAATACCGATACGGTTAGAAACGGTACGCACATTATTAATCAACTTTTCAAAACCTTCACGACTGGCATGTGCGGTATTCATACGTACCACGTTCATACCTGCATTAAAAAGGTCTCTGATAAAATCTACTTCGCAGCGCAAGTCCGAAATGGACGCAACGATTTTTGTTTGTTTAAGCATCATAATAAATATACTATAATTTGTTGTTGTCTAATAAAATGGATTCTACAGCCAGACGATAAGAATTCAGGCCGAATCCGCAGATTACTCCTACACATGCACAGGAAATCATTGATTTGTGACGAAACTCCTCCCGCCGATGAACATTGGAAATATGTACCTCCACGACTGGAGACGTAACTGCACGGATGGCATCCTGCAAGGCTATGGACGTGTGAGTATACGCACCGGCATTCAGCACAATGCCATCATACGAAAAGCCTGTTTCATGAATTTTATTAATTAGCTCTCCTTCCACATTCGACTGGTAATATGCAAACTCTACCGACGGATACCACTCTTTCAATTTCTCGAGATAACTTTCAAAAGATTCGGCTCCATAAATGGAAGGTTCCCGTTTGCCCAACAAGTTAATGTTCGGGCCATTGATTATTTGTATTCTCATCTGTATACTTCTGCTGAATTTTAATAACTTTGTAGAAGAATTTGGCACAAAGATACGAAAAAGAAATGAAAAAGGCCGATGAAAAAAAACATAATAATAAAGTATAAGCAATACCTGAAACTTGAAAAGTCGCTTTCGGCCAACACGGTAGAGGCCTACCTTACAGATTTGGACAAGCTGTTCGCCTTTCTGGAACTGGAAAACATTCACTTTACAAATGTCACGTTGGAAAATCTGGAAACTTTTTCAGCCGGATTACGTGACATTGGCATTCACCCACGTTCCCAGGCCCGCATCCTGTCAGGAATACGTTCCTTTTTCCGTTTTCTTCTGCTTGAAGACTACATACAGCAAGACCCGTCAGAACTATTGGAATCGCCACAAATCGGCAAACACCTGCCCGACGTACTGACGGTAGAAGAGATTGACACCCTTATCGGCAGCATTGACCGGACCACACGGGAAGGACAGCGTAACCGGGCTATTTTGGAAACCCTATACAGTTGCGGACTGCGTGTGTCCGAATTGTGTAATCTTAAACTGTCTGACCTTTACCTGAAAGAGAAATTTATCAAAGTAGAAGGTAAAGGAAGCAAGCAACGTCTGGTTCCCATTTCTTCACGTGCCATACACGAACTGGAACTGTACTTTCCAGACCGCAACGAAGGACTGATAAAACCCGGATATGAAGATTTTGTATTTATCAGCCGCTTCGGGAAAAACATTTCACGCATCATGGTATTCCACATCATCAAAGAACTGGCAGAACAAACCGGACTGAAGAAGACAATCAGTCCTCATACTTTCCGTCATTCCTTTGCCACTCATCTGTTAGAAGGAGGTGCCAATCTGCGGGCCATACAATGTATGTTAGGCCATGAAAGCATAGGCACTACAGAAATATACACCCACCTTGACCGCAGCCGATTACGGCAAGAAATCCTGGAACATCACCCCAGAAATCAACTTAAAAATTAGAGAAATGCGTTTTTTTAAGCTTTTTCGAACGGACCTACAAAAAAAACAGATAATGATTAACACGTAATAGAGTTTTTCTTATCTTTGCCCCAAATAATCAAATAATAAGATTATTCATTTATACAAACTAAATATTTAACATCATGATTAAGAAGTTGTATTTGCCGTTAGTGGCATTGTTAGTCCTTGCTTTCTCTTCATGTAGCAAGATGGGCGAATTATCTCCTGACTACTTCACTACCAACCCTGAAGTGTTGGAAGCTATTGGTGGTAAGGTACCTGTAACTATTACAGGAAAATTCCCGGAAAAATACTTCAAGAAAAACGCAACAGTTGAAGTTACTCCGGTTTTGAGATGGGAAGGTGGCGAAGCTAAAGGTCAGCCAGCTACATTCCAGGGTGAAAAAGTACAAGGTAACGACCAGACTATCTCTTACAAGACTGGTGGTACTTATACAATGAAAGCCTCTTTCGACTATGTTCCTGAAATGGCTAAATCTGAACTTTACCTGGATTTCAAAATTAAGAAAGGTAAAAAAGAATACACTATCCCTTCTGTAAAGATTGCTGACGGTGTAATCGCTACTTCAGAACTTCCTACTGTAAACTCTGCTAACGCTGCTTACGCTCCGGATGCATTCCAGCGTATCATCAAGCAGGCTAAAGAAGCTCAGATCATGTTCTTGATCCAGCAGGCTAACCTCCGCGCAAGCGAATTGAAGTCTGACAGCTTGAAAGCATTCCACAAACAAGTGGTAGCTGTAGCTGGTGACACTAAGAACTACAAACTGAACAATATCGAAATTTCTGCTTACGCTTCACCTGATGGTGGTGTTGAACTGAATACTACTCTGGCTGAAAACCGTCAGAACAACACTGAAAAATACATGAACCAGCAGTTGAAGAAAGGTAAGATCGAAACTGAAGTAGATGCTAAATACACTGCTCAGGACTGGGACGGATTCCAGGAATTGGTTTCTAAATCTAACATCCAGGATAAAGACCTGATCTTGCGTGTTCTTTCTATGTACAGCGATCCAGAACAGCGTGAAACTGAAATCAAGAACATTTCTTCAGTTTACAAAACTTTGGCTGACGAAATCCTGCCTCAGTTGCGTCGTGCTCGCTTGACTGCTAACTACGATGTAATCGGACGTAGCGACGAAGAAATCAACGCTGCATTCGATACTGACGCTAAAGTATTGAGCAACGATGAATTGCTGTATGCTGCAACTCTGACTAATGACAACGCTCGTAAAGAAGCTATCTATAAGAAAACTGTTGAATTGTATCCGAACGACTTCCGTGCTTACAACAACTTGGGTATGATGGCTTATGCTAACGGTGACTTGGCTACTGCTGAAAACTACTTCAAACAGGCAGCAAGCAAGAACGCTAACGCTGCTGAAGTTAACACCAACCTTGGTTTGATTGAATTGACTAAGGGTAACGTAGCTAACGCTGAAACTTACTTGAGCAAGTCTACTGGTGCTAACACAGCTAACGAAGCTCTGGGTAACTTGTACATCAAACAAGGTCAGTATGACCGCGCTGTACAGGCATTCGGTGACACTAAGACTAACTCAGCTGCTTTGGCTCAGATCTTGGCTAAAGATTACAACAAAGCTAAATCTACTCTGTCTGCAGTGAAGAATCCGGACGCTTACACTAACTACCTGATGGCAGTTGTAGGTGCTAGAACTAACAACGCTGACTTGGTTAAGAGCAGCATGGACAAAGTAAAACAGCAGGATGCTGCTTTGGCTGCTAAAGCTCAGAACGACCGCGAATTTGCAAAATATGCAAACGAAGTAAAGTAATCTGACTTAATTACATAAAAGGAACCGGAATCGCTTCAAGTGATTCCGGTTTTTTTATGCTTTTATGGGAAAGAATCGGGAGAAGATGAAAGATTATAAGATGAAAATATGTATTTTCGCAAAAATAAAATACGGTTTATGAAAAAATTATATCTGCTCCTCTTATCTGTATATCTATTGTTTTGCCTGGATTCGTGCAGACAAAGCGATGAATTTGAACTCAAAGGGGAACTGGAAGGCATCACTTCCGACATGATTTTGGTAGTCTTTGACGATCCGGAACCTAAATTGGACACTATTTACCCAAGAGAAGGCAAATTCACTTATACGTTCAGCCCTGACACCTTAAATACATTCCGACTGGTTGATGATTCCGGTGAAACATTCCCGATATTTGCAGAAAAGGGTTGGAAGGTTTCTATAAAAGGAAGCCTGGCACATCCAGTAATAAAAGGAGAAGGCCCTAATAATGAATATCAGGAATTCTTACAAAGCATAGCGACAATGAAGGATTCTGCGCAAATATGCCGACAAGCTGAAAGTTTCATCAAAAGCCATCCGGCTTCACCTGCTTCAGCTTATATCTTGCACCGGTATTTTTCACAATCAGCCAATCCGAACTTAGAGCTCATTGCCCGACTGACGGAACCGTTGACCGGCAAAGTGAAAGATTGCAGAGTGTTGAACGAAGTTTTACAGAAACTGCCCGAAAAAGGGAAAAACACGTCGGCCTACCTAAACTACATGTCCATAAAGAAAAGAAATGGAGAATATTTGACATGGAGCAGCAGCGGTACGCAAAAACAGTATTCACTTATTAACTTCTGGGCGAGCTGGGATAAGGAAAGTGTGGAAATAAAAGACTCCCTGTATACACTCTGCGAGAAATTCTCAAAAAACAACCTCCGAATTGTCAACTTCTCACTGGATTATAACAAGGAAGAATGGCAGAAAAATACCCAGAAAGATACAGAACAATGGATTGAGGTATGCGATTATAAAGGATGGAATAATCAGATTCTGAAACAACAAAACGTGCAGCGTCTTCCATTCAATATACTAATAGACCGAAACCGGAAAATTTTAGGAACCAATCTTTATGGTAAAGTTTTGCAGACCAAGATTGAAGCCTTGATAGCAGAAGACAAACAACAAAAATAACACACATATAAAAACGACCTTAAATGCTTGTCAAACTTTTTGGAGCCGCCGTACAAGGCATTGACGCCACCATCGTGACAATTGAAGTCAACTGTTCGCGCGGTATAAAATTTTACCTGGTGGGACTTCCGGACTCTGCTGTCAAGGAAAGCCATGAACGTATTGTATCAGCTTTACAAGTAAACGGATACAAATTTCCGGCACGACAGATAGTAGTCAATATGGCTCCGGCCGATATTCGGAAAGAAGGTGCCTCGTACGACCTTCCGTTGGCTATCGGCATTTTAGCCGCTAATGAAACAATCTCCTCTGAACACCTGGCAGACTACCTCATTATCGGAGAACTAAGTCTGGACGGAAGTCTGCAGCCTATCAAAGGAGCACTTCCTATCGCCATTGCGGCTCGCCAGCAAGGATTTAAGGGAATTATTCTTCCGCAACAGAATGCTTCAGAAGCTGCTGTCGTAAATAATCTGGATGTATATGGTGTGGAACGCATTACAGAAGTGATTGATTTTCTAAACGGCACACGAACCTTACATCCTACAATTGTCAACACGCGTGAGGAATTCTACAAACACCAGTCGACTTTCTCTTTTGACTTTGCAGAAGTAAAGGGACAGGAAAATGTAAAACGAGCACTTGAAGTAGCAGCAGCAGGCGGGCACAATGTACTGCTCATCGGCGCTCCAGGCAGTGGTAAGTCTATGATGGCTAAACGCCTTCCGAGTATTCTCCCTCCACTCTCATTAGGAGAAAGCCTAGAAACGACCAAAATACATTCAGTGGCCGGGAAGTTAAAAAAGGGTTCCTCACTTATTGCTACCCGACCGTTCCGCAGTCCGCACCACACCATCTCTCAGGTAGCCATGGTAGGCGGAGGAGCTACGCCTCAACCCGGAGAAATCAGTCTGGCACATAATGGAGTGCTGTTTCTTGATGAACTTCCAGAATTTAGTAGAAGTGTACTGGAAGTGCTCCGCCAGCCCCTTGAAGACCATCGCATCACTATCTCAAGAGCGAAATACAGTCTGGAATATCCGGCTAATTTCCAGCTAATTGCCTCAATGAACCCTTGCCCGTGTGGTTACTATAACCACCCCACACGAAATTGTGTATGCAGTCCGGGGCAAGTACAGCGATACCTGAACAAAATTTCCGGTCCTTTACTCGACCGCATTGACATTCAGATTGAGATTGTACCCGTTCCTTTCGAAGAAATCTCCAAGAGCACTCCGGGAGAAAGCAGTTCCTGCATTCGCGAACGTGTAATCCGTGCCCGACAGATACAAGCCCAGCGTTTTGCAAATGAACCGGGAATCTACAGCAACGCCCAAATGACCCCCAAACTGCTACACCTCTATGCACAACCGGATAGCGCCGGACTGGAACTACTAAGAAATGCCATGAACCGACTAAATCTTTCAGCCCGTGCCTACGACCGTATATTGAAGGTTTCACGTACCATTGCCGATTTGGAAGGAAGTGCTGAAATACGTCCTGAGCATCTGGCGGAGGCCATCAGCTATCGTAATCTGGACAGAGAGAATTGGGCCGGATAATCTTTTCGTGTACCGCACAAGTTTTTTTACTTTTATACAAAAATCACGGTTTTCCGTGTTTCCCTTCCTCATAAGACAGACTATATTTGAACTTAAAGGAATAGGAAACACAAGAAAGATGGAAATAACCGAAATACAACGATACCAAATAGCCCTAGAACGTCTAAAGCAGCTTTCCGACATAAAACTTGGAAAGCCCCTGCTTATTCAAACCTTAATGGGAAACCTGCGTGTCCTACACTCTAATCACATCGGTTATTTCAAATACATCTCTACCAAAAAGAGTTGGGAGATAGCATTAACCGACGGGGCCTTTGTCCGACTAAAAGGAAACCTGCGCGCAAAAAATTTATGTGCATATAATGACCGATTTATACAAATCCATCAATCCTATATCATCAACATACAGTATTTATGCATGATACAAAACAACCACTGTATCATGTATCCTCCTTTTCATCATATTGATGAACTCTGTATCTCGCAAAAATACAAAAAGGCATTAACTACATATTTCTATCAGCTTTGAAGCAGGCAACCTCATTTCCAATGTAATATCATTCAAATATTTTAGTCAATATCTAAAATATTATTCTCCGAAATTTGTATTTTTCACAAAAAGGAATTACTTTGTCAAAATCACAAAAATACATTACATGAAAAAGCATATCCTTTTATTCGGCATCTTCTTGAATCTCACATTTTCCCTGTCAGTACAAGCAGGGAACACGGTAATTGACAGTCTAAAACAGGAAATACGACAAGCCGAACGAGAACCCTCTTCCAAAGAAAAATTAATTGAATTATATCAATTCCTGGGTGCAGAATATGAAACTCTGGACCACGATTCATCCTACCATTATATACAAAAAGGACTCTCTCTTTACCCGCAACCTGCTTTTGAGGAAGAAGGCTACCTGCAGCTGCTCAACTCACTGGCCAACTATCTTTTCATGGAGGGAAAGTTAGGGCAAGCCAAAGAAACATTCAAGACAGTAGCTGCACATGCCCCCAAGCTCAAAGAACGAAGATACGATCTGGAAGGAGTAGTAGAATCTTCCATTGGCGTTTGCTACCGTAAATTAGGCATGTTAGATTCAGCCGTATATCATTATAATCGCGCGCTCGATTTCTGTAAGAAAACAGAAAAATACGAGGACATCGCCTCCACTTATTACAATATTGGCGTACTTTACCATCTCAACAAACGCTATGAAGAGGCCTTGGAACAAGGCAAGTTAGCAGCAGACTATGCCCGAAAAACAAAAGACACATTAATGGAGTTATATGCCAACACACTTATCGGCGGATGCTATTGCAACATGGGGAAATATGCAGAAGCCAGCCAGATTCTAAAAAGAAATGTCCAAAAGGCATTAGAAATAGAATACCCCCTACTTGCCATGAGTTCCCTGAGCCCCTTACTAAGTACCTACCAATTGTGGAATAAAAAAGATTCTGTCAGAATGTTTCTGAAGAAAGGAGAAGAACTGATCCATCAGATTCCGGAAAACAGTCCGACAGCACTTGAATTTTATGGCACTCAAGCAAGCCTGTACAACTGGATTGGAGAATTTCAGAAGAGTCTCGACATCCTGACAAACAAGTCGTTGATTCAGACGCAACTTCCATACGACAAGTATCATATTTTGATGGCACGTAATTACGAAGGACTGGGCAACTATCAGAAAGCATTCCATTGCATGCAGGAAGCATGTATTTATAAAGATTCCATTTTCGATGGGAAAATTAAAAATGAGCTGTCAGAGTTGAATGAAAAATTAAGGAATAGTGACAAGGAATTGAAGATTGCTCTTCTGGAAAGAAATCAGGCACAAGAGAAAGAAACCCGTCTGCGCCATACCGTCTACTATCTTACGGTTATCGGACTGCTTTTAATTGCCATCTCCATCCTGCTGCATAAACGGAAAGTACAAAAGAAAGAAACCGAGCTGATAGCTGCACGTCAGTACATTGAAGGTCTGGAAAATGAGCGTAAACGGCTTGCCAAGGATTTGCACGATGGAGTTTGCAACGACCTGTTAGGAGCCATACTCCAAATACAGCAGCATATGCCTTCTGAAGAGCAAAAAACAACTACCATTCAGACACTGGAGGAAATACGTAATGGCGTAAGAGCCATTTCGCACGAATTAATGCCACCTAATTTCCAGTTTACTGATTTGAACGAAATGCTGACCGACTATTTCGCAAAAATACAGGAGGTATCAGGAGTGGCCATACTCTATGCTCCCCACGCCCACACAGACTGGACCACTATTCCGGAGCCCATAGGATATGAAATCTACCGTATCATGCAGGAAACCATCGGAAACATTTTAAAACATACTCAGGCCAAGCAGATTCACATTCGACTAAAAAAAGAGGACACCCAACTTGTCATCCACCTGCATTATGACGGAGACTGGAATCCACATGCTGATTCATCCAGAGGAATCGGCCTACGCACCATTAACGACCGATTAAAAACCATTGGAGGGAATTACAAGATAGAAAAAGACGATACAGGAGTAAATATCCATATTCAGGCATTTCTTCATTGAAAAAATCACGGTTTTCAGTGAAAATCTTCTCGATGAATCTTTTTTTCTTTGCAGTATAAAAATGCGACAAAATGACAAGTCAAAAAGCCAGAATACTATTAGTCGATGACCATACCCTCATACTGCAAGGCATCAAGCATGTGGTTTCCCAAATGCCTGAAATAGAAAAGGTATATACTGCCTCATCGGGTGCTGAAGCGATGCTCCTGATAGACATGCAACCATTTGACATTTATCTGCTTGATGTGGAACTTCCGGACACCAATGGATTCGAACTGATAGACAAGATTCTGCAAAAACATCCGGAAGCACGCATCCTGGTTAATACCATGCACGAAGAAATATGGATACTCAAAAGGCTTACCAAAGCATCCATCAGCGGAGCTATACTAAAGTCGGCAGATATTAACGAACTGACACTGGCCATCCAGACTATTTTAAAAGGAGGACAATATCTTTGTAAACGCTTCAAAACGATTTTAAACCGGATGCAAACAGAGGAACAAATCAAAGAACAGCTCACGTTAAGAGAGATGGAAGTATTGCAAGCCATTGCCAAAGGATTCAACACAAGAGAAATTGCTGACCTACTTCATGTTTCGAATAATACAATTGAAACGCACCGGAAAAGTCTCATGAGCAAATTGGAAGCAAGAAATGCGGTAGATTTGGTCTTGAAAGCCATTAACCTTGGCATTATTCCCCTTGATTGCAAGTAAATTCAAATAAAAATCTACAGTCTTGGTGGCTCATATTCTTTTTTCGTATATTTGGAGCACAATGAATCTTTGTATTACCTTAACATAAATAAACTATGAGTCTTGAAAGAACATTAGTAATTCTAAAGCCAAGTACCGTACAACGCGGACTTATTGGAGAAATAACCCATAGATTTGAACGCAAAGGCTTGCGCCTGGCCGGCATGAAAATGATGCAGCTTACCGAGGACCTACTCAACGAACATTATGCACATTTAGCAGGGAAACCGTTCTTTTCTCGTGTAAAAGCATCCATGATGGCCTGTCCTGTAATCGTATGTTGTTATGAAGGAGTAGATGCCATTCAGGTGGTACGCTCCATGACAGGTGCCACCAATGGTCGTGTAGCTATTCCGGGAACTATCCGAGGAGATTATTGTGTGAGTTCACAGGAAAATATCATTCACACCTCCGATTCGCCCAAAACAGCTATTGAAGAAATTGAACGATTCTTTAAACCTGAAGAACTGTTTGAATACGAAAGAGCTGTCATCGACTTTATTTATTATCCGGATGAATATAAACTCACATAACATACCGTAAGATTCCATATATTGGATAAAAATCCCCTTATTTTTCCTCTTTTACTAAAGAATAGAGTTAAAATAAGGGGATTTTCTATGGGAGTCTATAAATCTCCATATCGGAATATTGAAAAATACCAATATTTATTTACTCAGTGCACGGGAGCGTTCTCCCAAATAGCCACCATGATGGCGTTTGCTGTATTCTTCAATCGTAAAGCCGGTCTTGCGCATGGTTTCCACCACCAGAATATCTCCAATCACTGTCATCACAGTGGTAGAAGTCGTAGGAGTCATTCCCAACAAACAAACTTCATCGGGATGTCCTGTAGCCAGACAAATATCAGCTGCTTCTGCCAGCGGACTATCCGGATTTCCCGTAATAACAATCTTTTTCAATTCCGGATTTAGACGTGCAGCCAGTTCAGTCAGTTCCACAATCTCTCTTGTCTTACCTGAATTAGAAATCAAGAGCAACAAGTCATTCTTTTGCAGAATTCCCAAATCGCCATGCTGCGCCTCGCTGGGATGCAAAAACACAGAAGGAATTCCTGTAGAACAGAATGTAGTGGCAATGTTCATGGCTATCTGCCCAGCCTTACCCATACCGCTGGTTACCAGCTTTCCGCCTTTTTCATGCACCTGTTCCACAATCAGGTTTACCGCTTTCTCATATCCGTCTGTTACCGGAATGTTCAACACGGCCTGTGCTTCACGCTGTAATAAATCTTTTATTGATGAATTCATAAGATTATGATTAAATTATAATTTTATTCCAATAAACGGGTCAGTTCTTCCAATGTATTCGCCACTTCAAAATAATTTTTCAACGGACGGTGTACAAAATGCATTTCCTCCAGCCGGTTCAAAAAAGCCAGCAGGTCATTCCAGAAACCTTCCACATTATAAAAGATGACTTTTTTCTGATGATAGCCTATACTGCATGCAGCCATCACATGAAACACCTCGTCCAGTGTACCGATACCACCTGGCAAGGCTACCATCACGTCCGATTCCTGCAACATAATATCTTTCCGGTCGCTCAAGTTCACAGAATGAAATGTCACGTCAAGCAAATCGCTGACTCTTCCGTGTTCCTCCAGCTTTGTGGGAACAACTCCCATAATCATTGCCCCGTTCTCTTTCGCACTTTTTGCCAGAGCTTCCATCAGTCCGGTATTGGAACCACCGTAAACCAGCCACTTACGATGCTTCCCCAGCCATACGCCCAGTTCCCGGGCTTTCTCCATGAATACAGGTTCTATCGCATCAGAGGCCGAACAAAAGACTGCAATTTTATTCATATATTAGTTTTAAATATCACACACTGCAAATATCTGCATTTTTTGAAGAAAGGCAATAGGTATTTATTGTAAATTTGCAGCGAAAAAGAAATTATACTTCTCAATATATGGCGTATTCAACTTTTACCCTCCCCAACGGCTTACGACTTATTCATACCACCAGTCCTACAAACGTGGCTTATTGTGGCTTTGCCATCGATGCCGGCACACGCGATGAGCTTCCGCAAGAACAAGGTATGGCCCATTTTGTAGAGCACCTGATTTTTAAGGGTACAGAAAAGCGAAAAGCCTGGCACATTCTCAATCGCATGGAAAATGTAGGAGGCGATTTGAATGCCTATACCAACAAGGAAGAAACCGTCATTTACAGTGCTTTTCTGAAAGAGCATTTCAACCGGGCAGCAGAACTACTGACTGACATTGTCTTTCATAGTGTATTTCCACAAAATGAAATTGAGAAAGAAGTGGAAGTCATTATCGATGAAATCCAAAGCTATGAAGATAGTCCGTCAGAACTTATTTTTGACGACTTTGAAGAACTGATCTTTCCAAATCATCCTTTAGGAAGAAACATACTTGGTAACCAGGAGCTTCTACGCCAATTCACAAGTGAAGATGCACAACATTTTGTACATGCTCATTATCTGCCAGAAAATATGATATTTTTTGTTCAAGGGGACATTCCTTTTCAAAAAGTAATTCGTACTCTTGAGAAAGTAACCTCAGATATTCCCAAATTTGAAGGAAAAAAAGTTCCACGCCAACTACCTTCAGCATACCAACCTAACAAACTGGTTCTTCAAAAGGATACTCATCAGGCACATGTCATGATTGGAGGAAGAGGATACCACGCTTATGATGAACGACGCACAGGCCTATACCTGCTCAACAATATTCTTGGAGGTCCCGGTATGAACAGCCGACTCAACATCTCCTTACGTGAAAAAAGAGGATTGGTTTACAACGTAGAATCCAATCTGACATCCTATACGGATACGGGTACATTCTGTATCTATTTCGGCTGTGACCAGCATGATGCAGATCATTGCATCTCACTGGTACATAAAGAGCTAAAGAAAATCCGGGAAAATGCACTAACCTCCCTGCAACTTGCTGCGGCAAAGAAACAAATCATCGGACAAATAGGGGTGGCCGGAGATAATTTTGAAAACAATGCACTCAACATGGGTAAATGCTTCTTGCATTATCATACATACGAAGAAAAAGAAGAAGTTTTCAAGCGAATAGAAAGTCTTACCTCCAAACAACTTCTTGACATAGCCAATGAAATGTTTGCAGAAGACTATCTTTCTACCCTAATTTACCAGTAAATTAACACCGGATAGTTCATTTTTTTACCATATAGTAACAATATACAGACACATATTCTGAAAGTTCACTTTTTGTCTTTTCATACATTTCCAAAACTTCTTATTTTCGGAGAAAAAATAAGGGGACCAATGAGAAAAAATGAAATGATTAAAGACAGACTGGAAGAATGGGTACAGAAGAAAGGATTCTTAAACCCTAGATTTACCATTACAGAACTATGTAAAATCATAGGTATCAACAGAACCTATCTGTCGAACTATATCAACCACACCTATGGATTAAACTTCAACTTGTGGATCAACCACCTACGCATAGAAGAAGCAAAATTATTAATGGCACAGCCTCCGAAACGTAACTTATCAGAAATTGCTGAACACATAGGCTTCACTGATTTAGCCCACTTCAGCAAACAATTCAAACTCCAGGAAGGAGTCTCTCCGTCTGAATGGAGAAAGAATATGTAATAATACGCAACAGAACGGCAGGAAAAGCGTAAAAATCACTATCTTTGTACGCTTAAGATAGGATTATTACATAAACTATATACACATGAAAATAGAAGATAAACTGACCGAATCTATCCTGAATGGTATAAAAACATTGTACAATCACGAGGTTCCTGCCAAAATGGTTCAACTTCAGAAAACGAAAAAAGAATTTGAAGGCCACCTGACACTGGTTGTCTTTCCTTTTCTGAAAATGTCTAAGAAGGGTCCGGAACAGACTGCACAAGAAATCGGGGAATATTTGAAACAGAATGAACCGGCCATTGCAAATTATAATGTAATCAAAGGTTTCCTGAACCTGACCATTGCATCTAACGTATGGATTGAACTGCTGAACTGCATCCATGCCGACAACCAGTGGGGCATACAAAAAGCTGACGAAAATGCACCACTTGTCATGATTGAATATTCTTCTCCTAATACCAATAAACCGCTTCACTTAGGTCACGTACGTAATAACCTTTTAGGAAGTGCATTGGCTAATATCATGGCAGCCAACGGCAACAAGGTAGTGAAAACGAATATTGTAAACGACCGTGGTATCCACATCTGTAAGTCCATGCTGGCTTGGTTGAAATATGGTAACGGTGAAACTCCTGAATCATCAGGCAAGAAAGGTGACCACCTGATTGGTGACTACTACGTAGCTTTCGACAAGCACTACAAAGCTGAAGTGAAAGAGCTCATGGCTCAATATCAGGCTGAAGGTATGAACGAAGAAGAAGCAAAGGCAAAAGCTGAAGCAAACTCTCCATTGATGCTGGAAGCACGCGAAATGCTTCGCAAATGGGAAGCTAATGACCCGGAAGTACGTGCCCTCTGGAAGAAGATGAATGACTGGGTATATGCAGGTTTCGATGAAACCTACAAGATGATGGGAGTAAGCTTCGACAAGATATACTACGAATCACAGACTTACCTTGAAGGAAAAGAAAAAGTAATGGAAGGCCTGGAAAAAGGTTTCTTCTACCGCAAGGAAGATGGTTCTGTATGGGCCGACCTGACTTCAGAAGGGCTGGATCACAAACTGTTGCTCCGTGGTGACGGTACTTCTGTATACATGACACAGGACATCGGTACCGCTAAGCTTCGCTTCCAGGATTATCCTATCAACAAGATGATTTATGTGGTAGGTAACGAACAGAACTATCACTTCCAGGTATTGTCTATCCTGCTCGACAAGCTGGGCTTCGAATGGGGTAAAGACCTTGTACACTTCTCTTATGGTATGGTGGAACTGCCGGAAGGTAAGATGAAGAGCCGTGAAGGTACAGTAGTAGATGCCGACGACCTGATGGAGGCCATGATTGAAACTGCCAAGGAAACCAGCAACGAACTGGGTAAACTGGACGGACTGACTCAGAAAGAGGCAGACGACATCGCACGCATCGTAGGTTTGGGTGCCTTGAAATATTTCATTCTGAAAGTAGATGCCCGCAAGAACATGACTTTCAACCCGAAAGAGTCTATCGACTTCAACGGAAACACTGGTCCGTTCATCCAATATACATACGCACGTATCCAGTCCATTCTGCGTAAGGCAACAGAAGCCGGACTCAGCATCCCGGCTGTCATTCCAAGCGGTATTGAACTGAGTACGAAAGAAGAAGGTCTGATTCAAATGCTGGCAGACTTTACCAACGTAGTGAAACAGGCTGGAACAGATTACAACCCGTCTATCCTGGCAAACTATGCTTACGACCTGGTAAAAGAATACAACCAGTTCTATCATGACTTCAGCATCCTGCGTGAAGAAAATGAGGCCCTGAAAATATTCCGTCTCGCTTTGAGCCAGAATGTAGGCAAAGTAGTCAAACTGGCTATGGGCTTACTGGGTATCGAAGTACCTGAACGTATGTAATTACAATCTTGTATATCAGGTGGCTGGCAAAGGAGTGGACCACACTCCTTTTGCACAGCCACTTTCTTTTTAAAGACCATCTTATGGCTAAACAAAAATTCTATGTGGTCTGGAAAGGAGTGAATCCGGGTATCTATTCTTCATGGACCGACTGCCAACTGCAAATACAAGGCTATAAAGGGGCTATATATAAGTCTTTTGATTCACAGGAAGAGGCAGAACATGCCTTTGCTACTCCTGCATATCAGTACATGAACCGTCATCGTGCATCGTCTTCAGAAAAAGCCGAGGCTCAACTCCCCGAAAACTTCAACTTGAACTGCCTGGCAGTAGATGCTGCCTGTAGCGGTAACCCCGGGCCCATGGAATATCGCGGAGTGTACCTGCTAACGGGACAGGAAATCTTCCATTTCGGACCGGTTTATGGTACCAACAATATCGGAGAATTCCTGGCCATCGTTCACGGGCTGGCACTTCTTAAACAAAAGAACCTGAACATGCCCATCTATTCCGACAGCCGTAATGCCCTCTCCTGGGTGAAGCAAAAAAAATGCAAAACCAAACTGGAACGTACTGAAAAAACAGAAGCGCTCTTCCAGCTAATCGAACGGGCTGAAAAATGGCTGAAAGAAAACACTTATACCACTCCCCTGCTCAAATGGGAGACCGACTTATGGGGAGAGGTCCCCGCTGACTTCGGACGTAAATAATCAAAAACTCAAACAGATGAAAAAGAGACTTACATATCTGGGATGCTTTTTCGCCAGCATACTGAGCTATTTCCTGCTTCAGAAACCAATCTTTATGCTCTATAACGGCGCATGTGAGAAAGGAACCGCTTTCACAGACTACCTACGGGTATTGTTCCATGGCTTTACACTTGACGCTGCTACCACCGGCTACCTGACGGCTATTCCCTGGCTGGTCATTCTCTGCAGTATATGGTTCCGCCGTTTCCCTCTGAAGAAGATACTCATCGGCTACTACGTCTTAATCAGTCTGGCTACCACACTTATCTTCGTTGGCGATATGGCCCTATATCCGTTCTGGGGATTTAAACTGGATGCTTCCATCTTCCTCTACCTGGACTCTCCGAAAAATGCCATGGCCAGCGTATCCTTGGGATTTATTCTGATACGGTTGTTATGTATCCTCATCTTATCAGCCCTGGTAACATGGGGGCTGTACAAAATCACACCAGCTAATCTACCACAAGTCCAGAAGCGCATTGCTGGTAGTCTGATAACCATTCTTTTAGGAGGTATCATCTTTATCGTCATACGAGGAGGTGTCACCGAATCCACTAGCAACGTAGGACAAGCCTATTTCTGCAATGATGAATTTCTGAATCATTCCGCCATCAACCCGGATTTTAGCCTGCTGTCCTCCATTAGCAAGACGACCGACTTTTCAAAGCAATTCAATTTCTTCGATGAAGAAAAACGTGCTAATCTATTTAAAGGATTGTATACAGACACGGGAGAAAAGGAGGTTTCATTACTCACTACCAACCGTCCCAATGTACTGATTATTCTCATGGAAAGCTTTGGAGGCGTGTTTGTAGAATCATTAGGAGGAATGCCCGGTGTCAGTCCGAATATGGAGCGTCTGAGCAAGGAAGGAGTCTTCTTTACCAACTGCTACGCCAATAGTTTCCGTACCGACCGAGGCACAGTTTGTACCTTCAGCGGTTACCAAAGTTTTCCCACTGTTTCCGTCATGAAATCTCCCGCCAAAAGCCGTACCTTGCCTTCTATTGCCGGGAAATTGCGGGAACAAGGTTACGCCACGGATTTCCTATACGGAGGTGACATCAACTTTACCAACATGAAGAGCTACTTACTGGGCAGCGGATACCAGCATCTGACAGCAGACGTGGATTTCAGCATGGAAGAACGAAAAAATCCATGGGGAGTAAACGATGATATTACTTTTGAGTACCTCTACCGTCAAATAAAAGAACGGAATACCAACCAGCCCTGGCATACAGCTTTCCTTACTCTGAGCAGCCATGAGCCGTTTGAAGTACCCTATCATCGTCTGAAAGAAAAGATTCCCAATGCCTTTGCCTTTACTGATGATTGCTTGGGAAAATTTATCGATAAGCTCAAGGCTCTTCCTCAATGGAAAGACCTGCTTATCATTTGTCTACCAGATCATGGCTTCTATTATCCAGAAGAAGGGCTGGTGCACGACCCACGTATCCATCATATTCCAATGCTGTGGTTAGGAGGTGCTATCAAGCAGCCTATGGTCATTGACAAACTGATGAACCAAAGTGATATGGCGGCTACCCTGCTGGCACAATTGGGAATCAGCCATAAGGAATTCAACTTCAGCCGTAACGTGTTAGGAAAGAACTACAACTATCCGTTTGCTTACTACACCTATAACAACGGATTTGCTTTCCGCGACAGCACCGGCACGACACTGATAGACAACAATTCCGGCAAGGCATTAATAGAATCCCCAGCTCCGAACGAACGACGCACAGAACTGGGGAAAGCGATTCTACAATCTTCTTATGACGATTTGGGAGCGCGATAAATTTTTACTCCACAAACATCACTTTCGATGCATCACGCGGTTTAGCAGCCGGTGATTCATCTGGATATCCGAAGGCTATGCAATACAACAATTCATAGCCTTCGGGTATATTCAGGCGCTTCAGATAGTCTGCTGCCTGAGGCTCTGTCTTCATAAAGCGTATGGGACTTCCCAAACAACAGGAACCGATACCCATTGACCAGGCCGAAAGAATCATATTTTCTCCCAGCAGTCCACAGTCTATCTGCGACATATCATACGAAGTATCATTGGCAATAAATACTACCGTAGGCGCATTGCGGAACATATTCTTGAATCCCGGATCTTCTGCCACTTTGGGATTCACTTTCTTATACACCTCTGTAATACCATTGATAAACTCCGGATTGTCCACCACGCGTACTGCCCACGACTGCTTATTCTGTCCATTAGGAGCATGAATACCACAATCCAGAATCATCTGCATCGTATCACGGTTTACCGGCTGCGGCAGATATTTCCGTACACTCCGCCGTGCCATGATAGTTTCAATCACCTGATTTTTAGCTGAAGATTCATCAGGCGCAGGGCTCTGCTCCTTCTGTGCCTGTCCGCCACAGCTGGAGAGACACAACAATCCTGCGCCCAACATTGAATAAATTACTTTTTTCATAAACTCTTATTCTCACCTGGTTATTTCACTCCCAATTCAGCAAATCCCATCGGTTCACCTGCGCGAATCATACGCGTAGCCTTCAACTCTATATAACGAGCTTTTACCGGAGTAAAGAATACCGACTGCATCACCGGATTATTCTGTATATTTGAGAACTCACCCGCTTTTACCAACTGATTCACTGCTTCCTTGCTTGTGCCAACCCGTATCTCATAATTGGCAATCAAACCCTTGTTAGGTTCACCCTGATCAGGCAAGAAATGAAGAGAAGAAACCATACGTTCCTCCTGCAAATCAATCAACAAACGGTCACCTTCTACAAAACAAGTGGTCTGTGATTGCTTGTCAGAAGCCTTTGCTGCCTCTTCAGCTTTTACATCCGGCAAAAGGTAAGGTACTGATTCAATGTCTTCCACCTTCTCTACAAAGGAATCAGATACATTACCTGCATCATACACTCCTACGTTACTCAAACAAAGCGGGCCACGTGCATCCGTAATCCGAATACGTATACCCTTTGTTTCCACCGTTTCAAAACGCAACAGACGTTTATATCCAATAGTAGTAGTTTCCTCATTCAACTTCACCGGAAGCCATGTATCTTTATCAAGGTATTCCACCACAAATGCTTTTACACGCTGTCCCAATGGAATATATTCCTGAAGCATCATACGATTCATCCGAGTAGGCGTATCAAACGAGAATTCGATATCAGCTGTAGTTACCCCGTCTTCCGTAGCCCAGTAAGTATCAAAATTATCATCGGTCAAGGCAGATGCCACAAAATCTCCTCCACGTTCATTTGAAACCTTAGGAATCATTCCTGCCACTAAATTCGTCTTCAGCTGCTGCTGAATCATTTCATGGAAACGAACTGCATTGGCAGAATCTACCGGATGAATCAGGCCCCTCCTGTCTACCGGGAAGTTCAGCAACAAAGTCGCATTATGTCCCACGCTGCGGTAATACAAATCCACCAGCTGGTCCGGACTTTTTACTCTGTCATCTTCCTCCGGATGATAGAACCATCCCGGACGGATAGACACATCACACTCTGCAGGCACCCACTGATTTCCATCCGGATGTCCATATTGTAATTCATAACTCTTGTCGTATCCCGGATGCACCTCTCCTTTTCGCAGGAATGACCAGTTGGTAGCCCCGGCAAAACCTTTCTCGTTGCCTACCCAGCGGCAACCAGGTCCTCCATCCGAGAAAATGATGGCCTGAGGCTGAATACTATCCAGCATTTCATAGATACGAGGATAATTATAATAGTTTTTGCGATCGATGGTACGTATATCCTTAGCACCACCATACCAGCCGTCACCTCCATTAGCACCGTCAAACCATACTTCAAATACAGGTCCGTAGTTCGTCAGCAAGTCATGTAACTGTGCATAAAAGTAAGGCAAATACTCAGGTGTACCATAATTAGCCTGATGGCGATCCCATGGCGAAAGATAAACGGCAAACTTAAGACCATATTTCTTACAAGCCTCCGACAATTCTTTCACCACATTTCCCTGTCCGTTTTTCCACGGAGAGTTTTTCACACTATAGTCTGTACCTTCAAACGGCCACAAACAGAATCCGTCATGATGTTTGGCAGTAAGAATCACTCCTTTCATACCAGCTTTCACCAGCGTCTGTGCCCATTGCTCACAATCCAGATTCGTCGGATTAAACGTTTTCGGATCCGTATCTCCATATCCCCATTCCCGGTCATTAAACGTGTTCAAACCGAAATGGATAAAAGCATACGTTTCCATCTGCTGCCATTCCACCTGCTTGGGTTCAGGTACAGGAAGAATCGGTTCAGGCGGAAGCACCTTGCCGGATGTACACGACAAGCAACAAGCTACAACTGGAATAGATAGAAGATGAATAGACTTTTTCATAATTAATTAGATTTACGAATTAAAACTACGACCAAAGATACAAAAAAAGCGGCTTCCCGAAGGAAACCGCTTTCATATTTAAGATTTTGTAAGTCTGAATTACAATTTCGGACCAGCAGCAACCAAAGCCTTACCAGCTTCGTTACCTGTAAACTTAGCGAAGTTCTTGATGAAACGTCCAGCCAAGTCTTCAGCTTTCTTAGTCCATTCAGCAGCATCAGCGTAAGTGTCACGCGGATCCAAGATCTTCGGATCAACACCCGGCAATTCAGTCGGAACAACGAAGTCGAAGTAAGGAATAGTCTTAGTCGGAGCTTTTTCGATAGAACCATCCAGGATAGCGTCGATGATACCACGAGTATCACGGATAGAAATACGTTTGCCAGTTCCGTTCCAACCAGTGTTAACCAAGTAAGCCTTAGCACCAGTCATCTTCATCTTCTTAACCAGTTCTTCTGCATATTTAGTCGGGTGCAATGACAAGAAAGCAGCACCGAAGCAAGCTGAGAATGTCGGAGTCGGTTCAGTGATACCACGTTCTGTACCAGCCAACTTAGCAGTAAATCCTGACAGGAAGTAGTACTGAGCCTGTTCTTCGTTCAAGATAGATACTGGAGGCAATACACCGAATGCATCAGCAGACAAGAAGATAACTTGTTTTGCGTGAGGACCTTTAGAAACCGGTTTAACGATGTTGTTGATGTGGTAGATAGGATAAGAAACACGAGTGTTTTCTGTTACGCTCTTATCAGCGAAGTCAATCTTACCGTTAGCATCTACAGTTACGTTTTCCAACAAAGCGTCACGTTTGATAGCGTTGTAGATATCCGGTTCAGATTCCTTATCCAAGTTGATAACCTTAGCGTAGCAACCACCTTCGTAGTTGAATACACCTTCGTTATCCCATCCGTGTTCGTCATCACCGATCAACAGACGTTTCGGGTCAGTAGACAAAGTTGTCTTACCTGTACCAGACAGACCGAAGAAGATAGCTGAGCTCTTGCCTTCTTTGTCTGTGTTAGCAGAACAGTGCATAGAAGCGATACCACGCAACGGGTTGAAGTAGTTCATCATAGAGAACATACCTTTCTTCATTTCACCACCGTACCAAGTGTTCAGGATAACCTGTTCCTTAGTAGTCAAGTTGAAGACAACTGCAGTTTCTGAGTTCAGACCCAGTTCTTTGTAGTTTTCAACTTTAGCTTTAGAAGCGTTGTAAACAACGAAGTCAGGTTCGAATGATTCCAGTTCTTCTTTAGAAGGACGAATGAACATGTTAGTTACAAAGTGAGCCTGCCATGCAACTTCCATGATGAAACGAACTTTCAGACGAGTAGCTTCGTTAGCACCGCAGTAACCATCTACTACATACAATTTCTTGTTTGACAATTCTTTTGAAGCCAAAGCTTTCAAAGCGTTCCAAGTTTCTGTAGTTACAGGCTTGTTGTCGTTTTTATATTCTTCTGAAGTCCACCATACAGTGTTTTCACTTGTAGCGTCTTTTACCAAGAATTTATCTTTAGGAGAACGACCAGTGTAGATACCAGTCATTACGTTTACTGCACCCAGTTCAGTTACCTGACCTTTTTCGAAGCCTTCCAAACCAGCTTTTGTTTCTTCTGCAAACAATACATCGTAAGAAGGATTGTGTACGATTTCTACGGTTCCAGTGATACCGTACTTAGTAAGATCTAAATTTGCCATTGTTCAAATGATTAATTTGGTTATTATATCAAATGTTTATTGTCTATATCTGTAAGCCTAATCTGCTTTTTCTGCTCTTCAACATCTCCTTGTTTTAGGCGCTACAAAAGTAGTAGATATTTTTAATTCAAAGAAGTTATTACAGAAAAAAATCCGTAATCATTTAAAGATTTATACTTGTGTAACAAAATTGCCAAATCCACTTTACAAATCAATTTTATTTTGTTTCTTTGCAGACTGGAATTTAAATAATAAAACTCCTAAGAACCTGAAAATGTTTATGAAAATAATCAACTTTAACCAAAGCAACAGCCTTTTCAACCAGTTTCTCTCTGAAATTCGCGATGTACATGTACAAGGTGACCGCATCCGCTTCCGCCGCAACATAGAACGGGTGGGCGAAATCATGGCATACGAAATCAGCCGGACGCTTCCTTACCATCCGGTATCCATACAAACCCCATTGGCTACAGCCGTAGAAAATGTACCTTCCGAGCAACCTGTGGTAGCCACCATCCTTCGTGCAGGACTTCCACTTCATCAGGGCTTCATCAACTATTTCGACCATGCGGAAAATGCCTTCGTATCGGCCTATCGTAAATACATCAACGAAGATAACTTCGACATTCATATTGAATACATTGCTTCTCCACGACTGGACGGAAAGATTCTGATTCTGACCGACCCGATGCTGGCTACCGGCAGTTCCATGGAATTAGCCTACGAAGCTTTACTTACCAAAGGAGAGCCATCTCATATACATATTGCTTCGGTCATTGCCAGCCGCCAAGCTATTGAGCACATCAAGAAAGTATTCCCTGCTGAAAAAACCACCGTATGGTGCGGTGCCATCGATCCGGAACTGAATGCACACTCCTATATCGTACCGGGACTCGGAGATGCAGGTGATTTGTGCTATGGAGAAAAAGAATAAAAGGGCTGTCTTTTAAGGCAGCCTCACTCTATAAATCCCTATTCCTGAATCAATTCATAGTCTGCCAATTACCTTATTTATAAAAGGGCACAATCATACATAAGCCCCAAACTCCTTGCTGAAGAAAGCAATATTCCTGAAGCTTTTTTATGTTTCCTTTCAGAGAAACATACGGCTCTCGCCCGAGAAACATACGGCTCGCGACAAAGGAACGTAGAAAACATTTTGAAGGTACCTAAAAAATGATTCATTCATCTACGATTTTGTTCCATACAAGCGTCTTTTTCATTTAAGATAGTGCGCCTGCAGCTTTGTTTCACGCTATTGTGGGTTATTGGAAAGGTATCTATATTCACCAGCAGATGAAAACAAATAAAACTCATTGTAATAATGAAAAAATCAATTCTCTTAGTTCCGGCTATCTGCTACACGATGATTGCAGGCGGAGTCGAGCCCTTTAATGGCAGATATATCTTAGTCAAAAATGGGAAGCCACTCCATGTGGTATGAGACCTTCAGTGTGTATATAGAGCCCTATCGGCTGTCATACTGTCGATATCGGGTAAATGGGCATTACGGACAGCCTTAAATTTCCACTTACATATCGTAGCAGAATAAAAACAAAGCACAACACAAAAATAAGACCGCAAGATGAAGAACAAATAGCCCCTATAAAAGTTGGACATTAGGTTAGATTTAGTACGAAAATAGCCCGGCATCCCACCGGGCCATTTTTTGTCTCGGAACATATAAAAATCAAATAGAATAGGTACATTTGCGAATGCAATATAATCAAGAAAAATAAGCTAATACCATAATATTATTGGCTACGTGTGACAAATTCATAATCAATCATAGAAAAACTAATAGCAATGGCTAACTTCAAAAACATATTCCGCTTTACAGAGTGGTGGATGAATGCTTCTTCAGCTACTTTTGGTACCATATTAGGTATTGTGCTGACTGTAGGAATCACCTATTGGCAGCAAATGGAAAACCAAAAAGAAATGACACGCAAGATTGCAAAAATTACACTTCACAACATTGACGTACGTATAAACAGTTTAAAAAATAGTTGTGAATTGCTGATGAAGAAAGACTCTATTTATGGAAAGCTGCAATCATACATGTCCGATAAGCTTGACAATTTACCAAAAGATTCTTTAAGTCAATGCATACACCTGCTGTTTTATGGAGATTATGGAACACATGATACAAAATCTGAAGAAATATTCTCCAGCAGTTTCGAAGTCTGGCAATTTTTGGATGACGAAAAAGTAATAGGCCGAATCAGCAACTGTTACAGCTTTTTAGAGATGAATGAGAAGTTTGTTAAAGATATAGAGCAACAGCTTACACAATATGCCTTCAATACCAGTGCAAAAATTATGACAGAAAATACGAAATATGACGAACTCAAAGCAGCAAACTACTATTTGAAAAATCCGGATGTGATGACTGCTTACCTTAAGATAAATTAACGTGAGTTCGAAATAAAATTAGAAAATAGCCAGTTGTCCGTCATTGACAAAGTTAATGTCAATGGCTGGCTTCTTTTCAAAAAAGCAGTATGCTGCTATAGCCGACAAAGAATTGGCTATAAAGTTATTGAATGAACGATGTCTGGAGTGTTCCATCTGTGCGATGTTCTTCAATTCGTCATTGACCGTTTCAATCAAGGCTCTTTTTCTGAGCAGGATTTTGTCGGCAATGCTCATCAGTGAGTTCTTCATATTGTTTTTTACTTTAGTGATAAGTTGTATGCCATTAAGGAAAAGGTTCTCAAACAGAGCCTGACCGATATATCCCTTGTCTGCACACAGTTTTCCTTTGATGTTCTCCATAAACTTACCTTGCTTCAACGGTTCCCGGTCATCCACATTCCCGGGAGTAAGCATGAAATTGAGGATCTCTCCTTTGTCATTGATTATCAGATGCAGCTTGAATCCGAAGAACCATCCCATTGAACATTTTCCACGCTCGGCAAGTCCTTCAAATGTCTTATGAATAAGGATTCTTTGATTACGACAGACACGTAAAGGAGTGGAGTCAACAAAACTGATGCCGGTACAGGTTCCCAGCAGTACTTTTTTGATGAAGATGGTCATGGGAAGCAATACTTCCTTCTCCAGTTCCACAAAACGGTTATAGGAAACCTGACGCGGAAAAAGATGTTTCAGATGTTTGCAGACATATTCCTTGTAGTAATGCTTGAAACAGCGGAAACCACCGGAGTGAAACAGAATTAGAATAACTATAATCTCAGCATCACTCATACGGTTGGGGTTGTTACGATGTTTGGTCTTCTTATCCTCAATCATATATTTTTCCTGTTGCAATGCAAATTCCTTGCAAAAATCATCCGCCATACAATAAATCTCTGTAACTTTAGACTCTGGAAACATAGTGGTAATCGTTTAAATGTTATAATTGGGTACTATAAATTTAATACTTTTATCGCTATGTTCCTAATTATCAGAAAAATATATTTATTCTTATTTCGAACTCACGTTAAATTATATACCACTGATATATAGCATGATAAGCACAGTACAAGAATTAAACGATAAAAACAAAGAAGTTCTTGGCATCAATCAAAATGAACTGGATGAATTGAGTAACTTGATTGGAGATGACACGAAAGGAATGAACTATAATATAGAGGAAGACTCTATACAAATCACAAAAGATATCATCAACAAGGCTGATTAAGAAGATGAGCCGGTGCGATTGCGTACCGACTCATTTTTTATCTACTGATTTACTACCGTATCATTTAATCTCCCACGTATCATTCGTTTCCAGCAGTTCGGCAAACGTATGATACTTCTTCTTGGCTGAAACCTCTTCAATCTGGGCTTCTACTGCCTCATCGTATGTCGGTGCATCCACATCACGAATCACGCCCAATGCAATCGGGAAATCCGGGCCTTCCATCAGCGCAAGTTTCAATTGCAGGGTATGGTCTTCACAATGGGCATCGTGCACTAAGATGTCTTTTTCCGTGATACCGTTCTCACCTAATTTCACCACCTTCAGGCCAAAACCTTCCTGCATCAGACCGAATTCCTTGTTCGGGCCGAAAAGCATAGGTTTACCGTGCTCCAGATAAATTGCATTGCGTTCACGGTCTTCCTTTTTAGCCACGGCATTATGTGTACCGTCATTGAAGATGACACAGTTCTGCAACACTTCCACCACCGATGTTCCTTTATGACGGGCAGCTGCTTTCAGCACTTCCACAGAAGGACCTCCATCTACTGCCGCACAACGGGCAAAGAAACGGCCGCGAGCTCCGAAGCACAATTCTGCCGGACGGAAAGGATCTTCCACCGTACCGTAGGGAGAAGATTTACTTACAAACCCACGGGCTGAAGTCGGAGAATACTGTCCCTTGGTCAATCCGTAAATACGGTTATTCAACAATACGATGTTGATATCTACATTACGACGGATAGCATGGATGAAATGGTTACCACCAATGGCCAGACCATCACCATCACCGGAAATCTGCCAGATAGTAAGATTTGGATTGGCCACCTTGGCTCCCGTAGCAATGGCAGCCGCACGTCCGTGGATGGTGTGCATGCCATACGTATTCATGTAATAAGGCAAACGCGAAGAACATCCGATACCGGAAATCACCGCAATTTCATGGGGAGGTACTCCCAGTTCGGCCAAAGCCTTGTGAAAAGAATTCAGGAAAGCGTGGTCGCCGCAGCCCGGACACCAGCGAGGCTGTCCGGATTTGTAATCTGCTGCCGTATATTTTGTTTCACTCATTGTTATTCCTCCAGAATATTTATTGATGAATCATTAAAAAAGTTGACTGAAAGCCTCTACCAGCTCTTTTACTACGAACGGCTGGCCTTTTACCTGATTGAACTGATGCAGGTGAATACCTTCCACTTTCATGCGGAGATAGCCTGCCAGCTGTCCCATATTTTGCTCGGCCACCACGATGGTTTTGTATTTCCGTAAAACCTCGGCTGTATTTTTCGGCAGCGGGTTAATGACACGGAAATGTGCCAGTGCCGTTTTCTTGCCCATGGCATTCAACTGATCCATGGCAGAATGTAAGTGCCCGTAAGTACCTCCAAAGCCTACAATCAGCAAATCGGCATCCGGATCGCCTTCCACTGTAAGCGGTGGCAGTGAATCGGCAATCTTTTCTACCTTTTCGGCACGCAGCTTTGTCATCAGGAAGTGGTTTTCCGGTTCCGTAGAAATGGCTCCGGTCTCGTTGCTCTTTTCCAATCCTCCGATACGGTGCATAAAGCCCGGGGTACCTGGTGTAGCCCAGTAACGTACACCTGTCTGCGGGTCACGCTGGAACGGTGTCCACGAATCGGCCATTTCCGGCTTCACGTAAGGCGGATAGATGGATGGATAAGTATTCAAATCGGGCAGACGCCATGCGGCAGAACCATTGGCAATGTAGGCATCGGTCAACAAAACGACCGGAGTCATGTGTTCCAAGGCAATCTTGCAAGCCAGATAAGCCGCATCAAAACAGTCGGTCGGGGAAGAAGCTGCTACCACAGGCATCGGGCTTTCTCCATTACGTCCGAACAGCACCTGAAGCAAGTCGGTCTGTTCTGATTTAGTAGGCAGTCCGGTAGAAGGGCCTCCACGCTGTACGTCTACAATCACCAGCGGAAGTTCCGTAATCACCGCCAGGTTCATGGCTTCACTCTTCAAGCAGATACCCGGTCCGGAAGTGGTAGTTACAGCCAATGCGCCAGCAAACGAAGCTCCTACGGCAGAAGCACATCCGGCAATTTCATCTTCACACTGCACCGTCTTTACACCAAGCGATTTATGTTTGGCCAACTCGTGCAAGATATCCGTAGCCGGTGTAATAGGGTAAGAACCTAGATACAATTGCAGGCCTGCTTTCTCAGCAGCTGCCATCAGACCGTATGCCGTCGCTTTATTACCGTTGATATCCATGTATTTTCCCGGCTCTTTCTGTGCCTTGCTCGGCACCGTATAGCTCATCGATACAGAAGCATGGGTATTTTCGCCAAAGTGATAACCGTCGTAAAGTACCTTTACATTGGCTTCGGCAATTTCCGGTTTCTTGGCAAATTTCTCGCGCAGGATTTTTTCGCCCACCTTCACATCACGATGGAACAGCCAGCATACCAGTCCCAAAGCAAACATGTTCTTTGTTCGCAAGATAGACTTGTTGTCCAGCCCGCTGTCCTTCAGGCTTTCCTTACACATGGTAGTGATAGCTGCCGACACGACTTCATTCTTGATACCCAGTTCCGAGAAGGGATTTTCCAACGTAAACTTGGCCTTTTCCAGGTCACGTTTGGTAAATGAATCGGAGTCAATGATAATTACCGCCTGAGGTTTACAAAATTTATACTGTGTTTTCAAGGCTGCCGGATTCATGGCTACCAGCACATCGCACTTATCGCCCGGAGTATATACTTTCCCGGCACCAATATGCACCTGAAAGCCAGACACACCAGTCAATGAACCTTGCGGGGCGCGAATGTCCGCCGGGTAATCCGGGAATGTACTGATATCGTTTCCTTCGGTTGCCGAAATATTGGAGAACATATTTCCGGCCAGCTGCATTCCGTCACCGGAATCACCCGAGAAACGGACTACTACCTCGTCCAGTTCCTTGACAATCATTTCTTCTGCCATATCGTATTTATTTAAAGTTCACAAAATCAATTTTGGCAAAATTGGGGAAGTTCCGTAAAAAAACAAAATAAATCGGGGGATATTTTCTGCAACCTCTCAAAAAACGCAAGTGCATTTGATATAAAACGCAAGGGCGTTTCACTTCAAACGCAAGGACGTTTGATCTTAAACGCAAGTGCGTTTTGGATTGAACGCAAGTGCGTTTTTTCGCGCTCGTCAATACGCAGACCTTCACGATGGATTAAGATTGTATAACAAACTAAATATCAAACAATTATAAATCAACAATAAATTTTGCAGCAGACTATTGAATCAAGCCCTCAACACCACCTTATTATATTATACTATAAAAATTCCTTCAAAAACTACCTAAAATAAATTTAAAATCAAATCTAAGAGCATAATCACCGCTCTGTAAAAGAAATTTACCCTCTTGTATTTTTGCTTTCTCAGGCAAAAAGAATAACTTTGTTTACTAATCTAAAAACGACTGACAATGAAAGAATTTCTTCGAAGTACCCTAGCCACCATTACAGGTGTACTGATTTGCGGGTTTATCTTTATCATCTTAGGTGTCACCATGCTGGCAGGATTTGTAGCTTCCTCTGAAAGCGAAACCATAGTCATGCCCAATTCTGTTTTTACGCTTGAGCTGAAAGGCACCGTTCAGGAACGCTATCAGCCCAGTCCAGTAGACCAGTTCTTTGAGGACCAGATTTCTACATACGGACTGGAAGATATTCTGAGCTCTATCCAGAAAGCCAAGGAAAACGAACAGATTAAGGGTATCTACCTGCATACTGGAGCATTGGCATGTTCTACAGCCTCTTTGCAAGCTATTCATCGTGCACTGGCCGATTTCAAGCAGAGCGGCAAGTTCCTTATTGCCTATGCCGACATGTACACACAGGGCGGTTATTACCTGGCCAGTGTAGCTGACAAGGTGATTGTGAATCCTGTAGGAAGTCTCTCCTGGCATGGACTGGCCAGCGAGACCATGTTCCTGAAAGATTTTCTGGCCAAAATCGGAGTTAAAATGCAGATTTTCCGTGTGGGAACCTACAAATCGGCCGTTGAGCCGATGACCAATACCGAAATGAGTCCGGCCAACCGTGAACAAACACAGGCCTTTCTGGAATCTATCTGGAAGAGCATTGTAGACGATGTAGCTGCTTCCAGAAATATTTCGGTCGATTCTCTAAACTTATTAGCTGACCAAAATATGGACTTGCGCCCAGCCGAAGACTACGTACGCTGCGGACTGGCCGACACGCTGATGTACAAGGATGAAGTGCTTAGCTACCTGAAATCGCTCGCCGGACTGGCCGAAGAAGATAATCTTCAAACCCTGAGTCTGGACGAAATGACTCGTGTAAAATCAGTCACTCCGAAAAGTAAGACAAGAGACGTAGTAGCCGTTTATTATGCTTACGGAGAAATTGACAACAGCTCTTCATACAACGAAGGTATCAACTCCGAGAAAGTAGCAAAGGATTTACGCGATTTGCGTAAAGACAAGAATGTGAAAGCAGTCGTGCTCCGCGTGAACTCTCCGGGAGGAAGTGCCTACGGTTCGGAACAAATTTGGCGTGAAGTGACCTTGCTGAAAGCAGAAAAACCGGTTGTAGTATCCATGGGTGACTATGCAGCCTCCGGAGGTTACTACATTTCTTGTGCGGCCAATAAGATTGTAGCTGAACCGACTACTCTGACCGGCTCTATCGGTATATTCGGTATGATGCCCGACGCTTCGGAATTACTGACCAATAAACTGGGACTTCATTTTGATGGAGTCAAGACACATAAAATGGCCGACATGGGCAGCATGAGCCGTCCGTTTAATGCGGAAGAATCAGCCCTGATGCAACAAATGGTGAACCAAGGATATGCCTTGTTTACCAAACGCTGTGCCGAAGGACGAAATATTCCGTTAGAGGAGCTTTGCAAGATTGCGGAAGGCCGCGTATGGACCGGAAGCATGGCTAAGGAGCTGAAACTGGTAGACGAACTGGGAGGACTGGATACTGCCATCCAGCTGGCTGCCGAACTGGGAAAAGTAAAAGACTATAAGCTGAAAAGCTACCCGACCAAGCAGGATTTCCTGACAGAACTGCTGAACACCCGCGCTGACCGCTACATTCACGGCCAGTTGCAGGAAACCTTCGGTGAATATTATCAAGGCTTTGAATGGTTGCACCACGTGGAACAATCTGACCGCCTGCAAGCCCGTTTGCCGTTCAACATGCGTATCCAATAAGCAGGAGGCGCGTTCATGAGCGGAAAATGCAAGATATATTGGGGGTTATGGCCCTTCAGTGTCCTCTACGGCGTCGGTGTGAAGGTACGGAATCTTTTGTTCGACGTGGGCTGGCTCCATGAAGAAAGCTTCCCTTTACCCGTTATCTGCATCGGTAACCTGACCGTAGGCGGTACCGGGAAAACTCCTCACACAGAATACCTCATCCGGCTATTGCAGGACTCGTTCCGGCTGTCCGTACTGAGCCGAGGCTACAAACGAAAATCAAAAGGTTTCGTACTGGCTTCTTCTACCTCCCGAATGGAAGACATCGGTGACGAACCTTACCAGATGGCCCGCAAGTTTCCCGCCATTCACGTGGCCGTAGACGGAGACCGATGCCAGGGTATCCGCCAGCTTACCTCTCCGCAAGGAGCGCCCGATACGGAAGTCATCCTGCTGGACGATGCCTTTCAACACCGCTACGTGCGACCGGGACTGTGCATCCTGCTGATGGATTACCATCGCCCTGTGGAATGCGACCAACTTCTTCCTGCCGGACGCCTTCGGGAACCAGCCAACGGAAAGAAAAGGGCCGATTTGCTCATCGTCACGAAATGTCCGCCTAATCTCAGCCAGGAGGAATGCGAACGTATCCGCCAACGTATACATCCTCTCCCGCATCAGGAAGTGTTTTTCACTACCCTGACCTACGGAAAGCTGTATCCCCTATTTATGGATACTCCTGCCCAACTGCTGGATGCGTTAAAAGATAAAGAAGTGCTGCTGGTCACCGGCATTGCCTCACCGGTGCCACTAATGGAGGAAGTCGGCCGACACGCCGCCCGTGTCACTCCACTGTTCTTTGGCGACCATCACAATTTTGACGGTGCCGATATGCAACAGATTGCACAGCAGTTTCACAAACTGCCGGAAACCCGCCGCCTCATCCTGACCACCGAGAAGGATGCCTCACGGCTTATCGATCATCCGCAGCTCAACGAAGAACTAAAACCCTATATTTACGTGCTCCCCATAGAAGTGGAGTTTCTGCACAAAGGAGAACTAGTATTTAACCCTAAAATCATTGAGTATGTTAGAAAAAAATTCAAGAAACAGCAGCCTTTCTGAAGGCTAAAATGCACACTCACCCCGAAACAGCCATCATCCTGGGTACAGGATTGGGCAGTCTGGTGCACGAAATCACCGACAAGTATGAAATCAACTATTCGGAAATCCCGAATTTCCCGGTTTCAACCGTCGAAGGACACAGCGGGAAACTGATTTTCGGGAAATTGGGCAACAAGGACATCATGGCCATGCAAGGACGCTTTCATTTTTATGAAGGCTACTCCATGAAGGAAGTAACTTTCCCCGTACGCGTGATGCGTGAACTGGGCATCAAGACCCTCTTCGTATCGAATGCTGCAGGAGGTACCAACCCCGACTTTGAAATCGGTGACCTGATGATTATCACTGACCACATCAATCTCTTCCCGGAACATCCGCTTCGTGGGAAGAATATCGAATACGGACCACGCTTCCCGGATATGAGTGAAGCTTACTCTAAAGGACTGATTGCAAAAGCACTGGAAATTGCACAGGAAAAAGGCATCAAGGTGCAACAAGGCGTTTACCTCGGCACCCAAGGACCTACATTCGAAACTCCGTCGGAATATAAGATGTTCCACATTTTAGGTGCTGATGCCGTAGGAATGTCTACCGTACCAGAAGTGATTGTAGCCAACCATTGCGGCATTAAGGTATTCGGCGTATCAGTCATCACAGACTTGGGCGTGGAAGGAAAGATTGTGGAAGTATCACACGAAGAAGTGCAGAAGGCTGCCGATGAAGCACAGCCTCGCATGACGACCATTATGAGAGAACTTATCAACAGAGCGTAAAAATACTATGCACGAAGGAAACAGAACAGAAATTTCAACATTGGGTGAATTTGGACTTATCAAGCATCTCACCCAAGATATTAAATTACAAAATCCGGAAACGAAATACGGTGTGGGCGACGATGCAGCCGTATTGGAATTTCCCGGCAAGCAGGTACTGGTCACCACCGACCTGCTGATGGAAGGTGTACACTTTGACCTGGTATATACCCCGCTGAAGCACCTGGGATACAAATCAGCCATGGTGAACTTCTCCGATATTTACGCCATGAACGGTACTCCCAAACAAATTACCGTATCACTGGCAGTATCCAAACGCTTCTGCATCGAAGACCTGGAAGATTTCTACGACGGACTGAAACTGGCTTGCGCACAGCATCAGGTAGACTTAGTAGGAGGTGACACGACTTCTTCCGTTACAGGGTTGGCCATTTCTATCACCTGCATTGGAGAAGCCGATAAAGACAAGGTGGTATACCGCAACGGCGCCAAAGAAACTGACCTGATCTGCGTATCAGGCGATTTGGGAGCCGCTTACATGGGTCTTCAGCTGATGGAACGAGAAAAAGCCGTGTTCCAAGGCGAAAAAGACGTACAGCCTGACTTTGCAGGAAAAGAATACTTGCTGGAACGCTTCTTGAAACCAGAAGCCCGCAAGGATATTGTAGAAAGTCTGGCTAAAGCCGGCATCAAGCCTACCGCCATGATGGACATCTCCGACGGACTGTCATCTGAGCTGATGCACATCTGTTCACAAAGCCATGCCGGTTGCCGCGTGTACGAAGAACGCATTCCGATTGACTACCAGACAGCCGTAATGGCCGAAGAATTCAACATGAACCTGAGCACTTGTGCCCTGAATGGCGGCGAAGATTACGAACTGCTCTTCACGGTACCGTTGACCGCACACGAAGTCGTATCTCAGATGAAAGACGTGAAAGTCATCGGTCACATCACCAAACCCGAATTAGGATGTGCCCTCGTAACCCGCGACGGAAATGAACTTGAGCTGAAAGCACAAGGCTGGAACCCCCTGAAAGGATAAAGCCTTTTATAAATGAAATTGAAACCTTCCTTTTTCAATCTCCGCCCTTATTTGGACTGAACAAGGAAGGTTTTTTTAAGGCTATTATCGGTACTTTTTCCACAAAAATGCTGTTTCTTGCACAAAAATCGCATTTTTTCTGCTGAAATGTTTGCAAGTTCCAAAAGTTTGCGTACCTTTGCAACCGCAATCGAGAAACATTGGTTGCAAACATAAAAATGCTGGTGCCATAGCTCAGTTGGTAGAGCAAAGGACTGAAAATCCTTGTGTCCCCGGTTCGATTCCTGGTGGCACCACCAAAGAAAGTACATAAATGCTTTTCACACATGAAAACCCTTGAATTAGAGATAGTTCAAGGGTTCTTTTTTTACCCTCACTACGCATTCCGCTACATATTTGTG
>ENA-OQDC01000245-OQDC01000245.1-human-gut-metagenome-genome-assembly--contig:-NODE-245-length-41119-cov-5.181279_pt1 | contig 41119 bp, 40 predicted proteins | sample MGYA00242770_ERZ504601 | MGnify/ENA primary metagenome ERZ504601 (study PRJEB26092, sample SAMD00036305) | human gut metagenome | host: Homo sapiens | study: EMG produced TPA metagenomics assembly of...
GTACAGGCAGATCCAGCAGACTGGACGCCATTGCCAGGCAGACAGGCAAATCGCAGGCAGTCTCGTCTAGTTTCAGACCGCCAATGATGTTGATATACACATCCTGGTTGCCAAACACATAGCCCGCGCGCTTTTCCAGCACGGCCAGCAGCAGATACATACGGTTATAGTCAAACCCGCTTGCCGTGCGTCGTGGGCTTGGAAACGCCGTTTTCGTTACAAGTGCCTGAATCTCGCTCAGTACTGGCCGCGTACCTTCCATCACGCAGGCAACGCAGGTACCGGAAATGCCAATCGGCCGCCCTTCCAGCATGACCTGCGAGGGGTTTTCGATTTGTTCCAATCCCTTGCCGGTCATATCAAACATGCCGATCTCATTGGTGGAGCCGTAACGGTTCTTCACGGCGCGCAGCACGCGGTACGGCAGGGTCTTGTCGCCCTCAAAGTACAGCACAGTATCCACAATGTGCTCCATGACTTTGGGACCCGCAATGGCACCGTCTTTGTTGACATGGCCGACAATAAAGGTCGGTATCTCATTCGTTTTTGCCACATTCAAGAAGCGTGCCGAGCTTTCCTTGACCTGGCTGACCGTGCCGGAGGACGACGCTACATCCGTGCAGCGCATCGTCTGGATGGAGTCGATCACTACAAGATCCGGCTTCATCTGTTCAATCAGCCCACAGATTTCGTCCACATCGCTTTCCGCCACAATGGAGATATTATCCTGCGGCACATCCAGCCGAACGGCACGCAGCTTGATCTGCCGTACGGATTCTTCGCCCGTCACATACAGAACCGAGCGCGTCCGGCTTACTTCGCCGCACAGCTGCAGCAGAATGGTAGATTTGCCGATGCCCGGTTCGCCGCCAATCAAAATCACACTGCCCAGCACAATGCCACCGCCCAACACGCGGTCCAGCTCTGCAATGCCAGTTACAATGCGGCTTTTTTCTTCGGTCGTGCTTACGTTTTTCAGTTTCAACGGTTTCAAGCTGGTCTGACCCGTCACACGTACCGGCGCGGCAGCGCGGCCGGAAGAAGACTTTGCCGGTTCTGCCACCACATCTTCGGTCATCGTGTTCCATGCACCGCAGGACGGGCAGCGGCCCAGCCAGCGGGGACTGGTTTCGCCGCACTGGTTGCACACATAAATTGTTTTCAGCTTATCTTTTGGCATGGTTGCTCCCCCGACCGCATTTTTCGTACCCTTTTATTATATCCTAAATCTCGTGTAGGGGCAAGGTATGCGCCAAAAATAAAGCGGCAGGCTGCCGCCCGGTGTGCCGGGGATGCAGCAGCCTGCGCGCTCATTTTATAAATTCAGACAATCAAAGCATTACCTTGTGGTAGGTCTTTTTCCCCTTTTTGATCACAACACCATTCTGGAGTTGCTCAACCGTCAGACCAAAGGTCGGGTCGGTCACTTTCTCGCCGTCCACCAGAACGCCGCCCTGCTGTACCAGCTGGCGGGCTTCACGGTTGGAACCGCACAGCTTGGCGCCAACCATGGCAGCCAGCAGGCCAACCTTACCGTCTTTGACCAATGCGGCATCCAGCTGGGTGGTAGGCATGTTCTCGTGGTCGGCTACGCCGCTGAACAGCTGGCGGGCTGCACTCTGGGCCTTTTCAGCTTCCTCGGCACCGTGCACCATGCTGGTCAGCTCGTAAGCCAGGATTTCCTTGGCCTTGTTCAGCTGCTCGCCTTCCCAGTGGTCCATCTCATCGATCTGCTCCAGCGGCAGGAAGGTCAGCATGCGGATGCACTTGAGTACATCAGCATCGCCGACATTGCGCCAGTACTGGTAGAACTCGAACGGGCTGGTCTTGTTGGGGTCAAGCCAAACGGCGTTGCCGGCGGTCTTACCCATCTTTTTGCCCTGGCTGTCGGTCAGCAGCGTGATAGTCATGGCGTAAGCATCCTTGCCCAGCTTGCGGCGGATCAGCTCGGTGCCGCCCAGCATGTTGCTCCACTGGTCGTCGCCGCCAAACTCCATGTTGCAGCCGTAATTTTGGAACAGGTGGTAGAAGTCGTAGCTCTGCATGATCATGTAGTTGAATTCCAGGAAGGACAGGCCCTTCTCCATGCGCTGCTTGTAGCATTCGGCGCGCAGCATGTTGTTCACGCTAAAGCAGGGGCCAACTTCACGCAGCAGCTCAATGTAGTTCAGGTTCAGCAGCCAGTCAGCGTTGTTCAGCATCATGGCCTTGCCTTCGCCAAACTCAATAAAGCGCTCCATCTGGCGCTTAAAGCACTCGGCGTTATGGTCAATGTCCTCTTTGGTCAGCATTTTGCGCATGTCGGTACGGCCGGAGGGGTCGCCGATCATGGTAGTGCCGCCGCCGATCAGGGCAATAGGCTTGTTGCCTGCCATCTGCAGGCGCTTCATCAGGGTCAGGGCCATAAAGTGGCCTGCGGTCAGGCTGTCGGCAGTGCAGTCAAAGCCGATGTAAAAGGTTGCCTTGCCATTGTTGATCAGGTCGATGATCTCTTCATCGGTGATCTGGGCCACCAGGCCGCGGGCCTTGAGTTCTTCATACAGAGTCATGATTTTTTCCTCCTGTTTGTGGGCAGAGGGAAAAATAAAACACCCTCTGCCAAAAATGAATTTGGCAGAGGGCGAGAAAATTCGCGGTACCACCTCTGTTTGCCGCTTCCTCACAGAAACGACCTCACGAGTGCACACCCCAGAGTAGAGAGACACTCCTGCGTTTGTAACGCTCGCACGCGGCACAGCCTATTAACCTGAACGGCATTCAGCCTGCAGCTCCGGGAGGTATTTCCCATGTTGCTCTGCGGCCCCTTACACCAACCGGGGTTTCTCTGGGCAGAACGCTTCAAGGTACTTGTTCCCTTCATCGCCATTAACAAGGACTACTTTATCACAATGCTTCGGGCTTGTCAACCCCTTATCTGCAGCGGCTTATTTTGGCTTATTTTGCGCCAAGACCCAGCATTTCGCGGGCATTGGCACGCGAAAGCTCGGTAACGTGGTCGCCGGAGATCAGCCGGGCCAGTGCTTCCACCCTGCCCTCATCATCCAGCGGATGGATCTCGGTATAGGTGCGGTCATTGGCTACATTTTTCTGAATCAGCAGATGGCAGTCCGCCAGTGCAGCGATCTGGGCTGTATGGGTGATGCACAAGATCTGGTGGCCCTGTGCGCTCTGGCGCAGTACCTCACCAATACGCCCGGCGGCTTTGCCAGAAACACCGCTGTCGATCTCATCATAGATCACGGTAGGCACGGCATCCTTATCGGCCATTGCATTTTTGATGGCCAGCGTGATGCGGCTCAGCTCGCCGCCGGAAGCAATTTTTGCAAGGGGTTTGGGCGCCTCACCGGGGTTTGTAGAAATGTAGAACTCGATGCTGTCCTGCCCATGGCTTGCCAGCGGGCCGCGGGTATGGCGCAGTGTCATGCGCACGCCCGGCATGTTCAGAAAATCCAGCGTGCCGGAAATACGCTTGTTCAGCTCTTCAAAAGCGCGCAGGCGCGTCTGGGTCAGTGCTTCTGCCTTTTCACGGGCCAGCGCATAAAGGCGGAGCTTTTCTGCCTGCAGGTGGTCATGCCGCTCCTGTGAGGACTGGATGCGCTCCAGTTCTTCCCTTGCATTCTGTCCAAAAGCGATCACGTCTTCTACCGTATCACCATATTTGCGCTTGAGCTTGTAGATCAGATCCAGACGCTGCTCAATCTCGTCCAGCTCCGCATCGTTGGTATCATAGGAATCCAGCCGACCGATCAGATCTGCGGCAACATCCTTTGCATTGTAATACAGATCCAGCAGCTGACTGGATGCACCGGCAAGTGCATCATCCAGCTGCGCGGCAGCATCCACTGCATTGGATGCCTCGCCCAGCAGATCGACTGCGCCGGAGGCCTCGTCATCGCCCGAAAGCAATGCATAGCTCTGTGCGATCTTATCCCGGATGGCAGATGCATTGGCAAGGATCTTGCGGCGGCTTTCCAGCGTCTGTTCCTCTCCGGCGGTCAGTCCGGCATCCTCGATCTCCTGCACCTGATAGCTCAACAGATCGATCCTGCGATGCTTTTCGGCTTCGTCGGTGATCATGGCATCCAGCTCCCGCTTGATGCGCACAAGCTCCCGGTACAGGACATAATAGTCCTGAAACTCCACGCTGTTCTGCGCATAATCATCCAGAATGCCCAGATGTCTTGCCGGGTTCAGAAGGCCCACAGAGTCGTGCTGACCGTTGATATTGATAAGTCCTCCGCACAGCTCCCGCAGAACCGCAGCCGTTGCAGGCATTCCGTTGATGCGGCAGGTGCTTTTGCCCTCGGCTGTGATCTCGCGGCTGAGCATCAGTGCATCCGAGCGCTCGTAGCCCGCCTTCTCAAGGCTGTCCAGCACCGTACCGGGCACCTCCTCAAAGGCTGCACGGATCACCGCCTTGGAGGCCCCTGTGCGCACAAGATCCTTTGAAGTGCGGTTTCCCAGGATCGCATTGATGGAATCGATCAGGATCGACTTGCCGGCACCAGTCTCACCGGTAAGAACATTCAGGCCCGGCTTGAAATGTACTTCAGCCTTCTGGATCACAGCAACATTTTCAATTTGCAGGCTGCTCAGCATATCTTTTCTCCCGCGTTATTTTTATCCAATGTGTCTCGTCAGTTCCGAGCAGATCGTTTTTGCATCACGCTCCGACCGTGCAACGATCAGGAACGTGTCGTCGCCCGAAAGCGTGCCGACCACATTTTTCCACTGCAATGCGTCAAAAACCTCGCATGCGGCGTTGGCCATGCCAGAATAGCACTTTACCAGCACAACATGTCCGGCGTAATCTACCCCCAGCACGGATTCATGAAAGATCGTTTCAAACCTTCCCTGCGTTTTGGGGTTGAAGCTTTCGTTCCGGCTGGAGACATAGCGATACCCCTCTGCCGTGGCAGCTTTTACCAAACACAGCTCCCGGATATCGCGGGAAACGGTGGCTTGTGTTACCTCGAATCCCTCTTTGGAAAGGTGATCCAGCAGAACTTCCTGCCGGCTGATCGGGTGTTCCTGCACAAGCCGGAGAATCACCTGCTGACGTTCTCCCTTGCTTTTTACATCTTCCTTACGGCTGCGCGCCATCGTAAACTCGCCTCCCCTTTATCGTCTGCTGCGAAGCTTCTGGTCAATGGCCTGGAACTGATCTGCTTTTCCGAAGGTAATCAGCTTTACCACCTGATCGGAGAGCCTTACTTCAGCCGTTGCGCCGGCCTTGAGCGGACAGCCAGCTCTGCCATCGCAGCTGATAAACACTTCATCATCGGCCACCTGTCCCACACAGATATTCAGCTTGCGCTCCTGCGCAAACACCATGGCCGGGCTGGCCAGACTGTGCGGGCAGATAGGCGTTACAACAACGCCCTTCGTCTGGGAATCCAGGATCGGCCCGCCCGCCGCCAGCGAATACGCTGTGGAGCCGGTGGGCGTTGCAACGATCACACCGTCCCCACGGTAGTGCTCTACTAAAATATCATCGCAGTAAATGCTGAAATCGATCGCCTGCTGCAGGCGGCCCTTTGTGACCACCACGTCATTCAGGGCGTGGCCCTCCCAGCCATCGTGGCCAAGAACGCGGACATACAGCAGCATCCGGTTGTCTACGCTGAACTCTCCCCGTGCAACAGCGGAGAGCTTGGCTTCCATCTCGCTGACTTCGCAGGTAGCCAGAAAACCACAGCGTCCCAGATTGATGCCCAAGATCGGCTTTGCGTACCGAAGCGAAAGATTTGCCTCATGCAGAATGGTGCCGTCGCCGCCAATGGTCAGGATCACATCTGCCTGCTCAAGGCATTCCTCCAGCGGCAGATAAACCACTCCGGCCGTGCTGCAGCTTGTGCGTGGCTGTTCACACATCAGAACAGCTGCACCATGGTTCATTAGAATCTGCGCCGCGCGCAGTGCGATCTCGTTGGCAGAGGTCTTGCCGGGATTCGGCGAAATATAGATCGTCATGCGGGAAGCTCCTTTTTCTGGTCTGATGGCAGAGCCGCTCAGCGGTCCAGCGTGCTGTGGCTTGCCGCCACCACCTGCTCTGCAACGCTGTCGTCCAGCACGGAGGGTTCACCGCTCTTCTGCACGAACATCAGGTATTCAATGTTGCCCTCAGGTCCCTTTACCGGGCTGAAATCCAATCCGCGTACAGAAAAACCGTTTGCAGCAGCATAGCCCATGGCATTGTGCAGCACTTCACGGTGGGTAGCAGGGTCGCGCACCACACCGTTCTTGCCAACCTTTTCGCGTCCAGCTTCAAACTGCGGCTTGACCAGACAAACGCCCATGGCATCCGGCGTTGTGATTGCCTGTGCCACCGGGAAAATATGGTGCAGCGAGATAAACGAGACATCCACACTGAAAAACTCGATCTGTTCGGCAAGATCCTCCGGTTTGACATTGCGGATGTTCGTGCGCTCCATGTTCACTACGCGCTCGTCTGTGCGCAGACTCCATGCAAGCTGTCCATAGCCGACATCCACCGCATAAACCTTGACGGCACCGTTCTGCAGCATGCAATCCGTAAAGCCGCCGGTAGATGCTCCAATGTCCATGCAGACCTTGCCATTGGGTGTAAGCGGGAAACACTTCATAGCTTTTTCCAGCTTCAGGCCGCCGCGGCTGACATAGCCAATGTCGTGCCCGCGCACTTCCACCTTGGCATCTTCCTTGATCATCTCTCCGGCCTTGTCCACCTTTTGCTCATTGACAAAAACGATGCCGGACATGATCAGCGCCTTTGCGCGCTCACGGCTCTGTGTCAGACCATGCTGAACAAGATATTGGTCCAATCGAATCTTCACAGTAAATTTTCTCCTTTCGTCACGGCCATCTGCACGGCCTGTACAAGATGCGCTGCATCCAGACCGGTTGCCTGTTTGATCTGTGCCACACTGGCATGCGGAAGACACGCGTTCCGCACCGCACAATGGATAAAGCGCCCATTCCATCCGTTTTGCTGCAAAGCATATTCCAGATGTTCACCAATGCTTCCGTTTGCAATGCATTCTTCCGCAAACAGGATTATTTTATATTTCGACAGATCAGCGATCATTTTACCTGTAAAGGGATACAGCTTTACAGCCTTTATCACATCACACGCAATGCTTTTTTGCTGTAATTCACGTTCTGCCTGCAAAAGGTCGGCCAGTTCGTCGGCGTAACTCACCAGAACGATTGTTGCATCATCCGCCTTGCGCAGGAAATCATAATCTTCGCCGGTGCAGCCAAATTCCGCCAGAGCTGCATCCTGCCCACCGCGGGGATAACGAATTGCCCGTGGGCCATGGAAGCGGTCACTCAACAGCTGCTGCAGCCAGTAATTCAGTTCCTGATAATTGGAAGGCGCATACAGCGGCATTCCAAGCTGGCTCAGGAAAGCGGGATCGTAAATGCCCTGATGTGTTTCGCCATCCGCTGGGACAAAACCGGCGCGGTCGATGGCAAAAACTACATTCTCCCGCAGCAGATTTACGTCGTGGATGATCTGATCATAGGAACGCTGCAGGAAGGTGGAATAAATGCATACCACCGGCAGCATGCCCTGACTTGCAAGCCCGGCAGCAAAAGTCACAGCGTGCTGCTCTGCCATACCGACATCAAAAAAACGCTCCGGGTGGCTGTGCGCAAAAAACTGCAGGCCGGTGCCATACTTCATTGCTGCAGTGATGGCGCAGATATTCGGGTTCCGGTTGCCTTCCGTCACAAGAGCATTGCCAAATACCGTCGAGAACGATTCCTTTGGTGCCACCTCCGGGTCGGGCATTCCATCCGGATCAAATGCCGACACGCCGTGATAGTTGCCGGGGTTTACCTCGGCCGGCTGATAGCCCTTGCCCTTTTTTGTGATCACGTGCAGAAAATGTGGCCCTTGCCGGTTGCGGATGGTGCGCAGTGTGCGTTCCAGCTCTTCCACGTTGTGGCCATCCACCGGCCCGATGTACTGGAAGCCCATATCCTCGAACATGGTAGAGTGGTACATTGCCCGACGCAAAAGCGTCTTGCACTCGGTGATGTTTTTTTTCAGTGGAGCGCCCACCAGCGGTACTCCATCCAAAAAGCTGCGCACATTATCCTTGGCATCAAAATAGGCCGTGGTCGTGCGCAAATGAGTCAGATAGCGGGCAAGTGCACCGACATTTTTAGAAATGGACATTTTGTTGTCGTTCAGGATCACAAGAAGGTTGTCCAGCTGTTCAATGTTGTTCATGCCCTCGTAGACCATGCCGCCGGTAAAGGCACCATCGCCGATCACCGCGACCACAAGCCCTGCTTCATGATGCAGCTTTTTGGCCCACGCCATGCCGATCGCAAGCGAAAGCGCCGTGTTTCCGTGCCCGGCAATGAATGCATCGTGTTCACTCTCGTTCGGGTTCGGGAAACCGGAGATCCCATCGAGCTGGCGCAGCTTATCAAACTGTCCGCGCCGACCCGTAAGGATCTTGTGTGTGTAGCACTGGTGACCGACATCAAACACGATTTTGTCCTGTGGTGTATCCAGAACACGGTGCAGCGCAACGGTAAGCTCTACCACGCCAAGGTTTGAGGCAAGATGGCCGCCCGTCTTGGAAATATTCTCCAGCAGAAACTGGCGGATCTCCGCGCACAGCTGTTTCACCTGCTGTTCATTCAGTTGCTTTAAATCTCTGGGCTGATTGATGCTGTCCAGCAGCAATGCTCCCATAAATCACACGTCCTTCAAATGAAGATTTTCTGTTGCTGCAGTGCGTTCCTGCGTGAAAAAAGAATGTCTCAAGCCAGCGGATACAGGAAGCCGACGGCTGCGCCGACCAGTACGCCTGCCACGACCTGCAGCGGCGTATGGCCGACCATCTCCTTCAGATGCATGTTCTGCAGGAAAGGAGCATTCTTCTCGCTCACTTCGATCCACTGATCGATCATCTGGTTCAGGACCTTGGCCTGCTCGCCAGTCTCATGCCGCACGCCCATGGCATCGTGCATGGTAATGATTGCCACCACGCTTGCCACTGCAAAAATGGCAGAGTCAACACCCACACAGCGTCCGGTTGCAATGACCATGGCACAGACCGTTGCGCTGTGGGCACTGGGCATACCGCCATCACCCCACATGCGTTCCAACTGGAACTTGCCCAGCAGGATAAAATTGATGATGGTTTTAAGCACCTGCGCCACAAGCCAGCCGAGCAGTGAAACCGTAAGGATCTGATTGAAAGACAGGATGTTTTGAATAAGCTGCATAATCTTTTTCCTTTATTCTGTATGGATTATTTTTAGTTTTTACGCACAAGAAGCTGCTGCGCAAGCTGTTCCAGAAACGCAGCTTTTTCGCCAAAATTCCGGTGCAGTTCCGTGCAGGTCTCCTGATTCAGGTCATGTGCAAGCTTCATGGCACCTTCCGCACCATAAAGGGTCACAAAGGTAGTCTTTCCATTTTCGCTGTCGCTGCCAATGGGCTTGCCCAGCTGTTCCGGTGTGCTGGTAACATCCAGTACATCGTCCACGATCTGAAAAACAAGGCCCAGACCATAAGCATACTGTTCCAGCGCTCTGCACTGTGCTTCATCCGCTTTGGCCGCAGCCGCACCCATCTGAATGGCTGCATTGATCAGCGCACCCGTTTTATTGCGGTGGATCAGCCGAAGCTGGTCTTCTGTTGCGGCCAACGCTTCGTATTTCAGATCCAGTTCCTGCCCATAGACCATGCCGCGGCTGCCAGCGCCTGCACCCAGTGCCCGCGCTGCCTGTACACAGACAGACGCATCTGCCGGGGCATTGGCGACTGTCTCAAATGCTTCTGTCAGCAGCACATCACCGGCCAGCATGGCAGTTGCTTCGCTAAACGCCTTGTGGCAGGAAGGACGGCCGCGGCGCAGATCATCATTGTCCATGCAGGGCAGGTCATCGTGAATGAGCGAATAGCAGTGCAGCATTTCTACAGCAGCTGCAAACTGCTGTGCCGCCTGCATACTGCCGCCCAGCATATCGCAGACGCTGAGAACAAGAACTGCACGGATCCGTTTGCCGCCGCCCATCAGGCTGTAGCGTGCCGCACGGCACACCTCGGATTCTTCCGGCAGAAAACGGCCGCAGGCCTTTTCCAGCGCGGCCATTGCCTGCGCCAGATAATTCTGATACTGCTCCTGATAGTCCATTAGCTTTCCTCCTGCACTGTGCCCGCAAGCTTTGCGTCGATCTCGTCGATCTGCAGCGATGTTTTTTCCAGTGCAGCATGGCAGTACTCCATCAGAGAAGCGGCCTCTGCATACAGTTTGACCGAATCTGCAAGGGTCGTATCCTCGCTCTGCATCTGTGCAAGGAGCGTATTCAGCCGTTCCATGCCTTCCTCAAAACTTTTGGGTGTTCTCATTGATCTCCTCCACCGCTTCCACCCTGCACTTTGCACGGCGGGAAGCGCTGCGAACATAGATTGTTTTTTCCGGCTGCAGATCATCTGCATTTAAAATAGTGCCGTTGGCTGCTGTGACCATCGTGTAGCCGCGCGCCAGCACCTTGTATGGATCCAGCGATCCAGTAAGTGCTGCCGCATGACCCAGCTGCAATTCTGCAGAATGCAGGCGTTTCTGCATCTGCTGACGGATGGCATCCTGCACCTGCTGCAGCTGACCCTGACTTTTTTGCCAGTTTCGGCGTGCAAGGCCCTGCTCCAACACAAAGTTGTATTGTTCCAGACCATTATAGCATAAATCAAAACGTTTTTGCATATTTTTGCGAATATTTTGCTGCAAATCCAGCAATATCCGCTCCTGCTCTGCCCGATCCGGTACGGCCAGCTCTGCTGCAGCCGAAGGTGTGGGGGCACGGCAGTCTGCCACAAAATCCAGAATGGTATAGTCGATCTCGTGGCCGATTGCGCTGATCAGTGGTTTTTTGCAGCGGTATGCAGCCCGGGCGATCATCTCTGCGTTAAAGACCCACAGGTCTTCCCGGCTGCCGCCTCCGCGTGCAACGATGATCTCGTCCACCTCTTTGCGCTGATCCAGCTTTTTGATGGCATCGGCCACCTGCTGCGCGGCTTCAAACCCCTGCACTGTCACCGGACACAGCAGCAGCCGTACCGATGGCCAGCGCCGTGTGAGCACATTGCGGATGTCCTGCAGGGCAGCTCCCGTCTTGCTGGTAACAACACCGATGCATTTAGGAAATTCCGGCAGCGGCTTTTTGTGCTCCGGTGCAAACAGGCCCTCCTGCTCCAGTTTCGCCTTGAGCTGTTCCAACGCCAGCTGTGCGGCACCAATGCCATCCGGGAACATATCGTTCACGTACAGCTGAAATGCGCCGTCGCGCTCATAAAGGGTAGCGCGGCAGCGCACGACTACACGCATTCCCTCTTCCGGGCGGAAAGCAAGGCGGCGTGCATCAGTGCGGAACATTACCGCTTTGACGCTGCAGACATCATCCCGCAGAGAAAAATAGCAGTGCCCGCTGCGCGCATTCTGTACAAAATTTGCGATCTCGCCGCGCAGGGCAAGGTCAAACAAAGCATCGTTGGCATCCAGCAGTGTTTTTACATAACGATTGAGTGCTGAAACGGTAATCACTTCAGCCATAATCCGGCCTCCCGCGCTGCCAGGATCGAAACACCGATGGCATTATCGCTGGAATACTGTCCCGGCACAAAGTAGACCTGCGGCAGACGTTTCTGCACCCATGCACGGATGATATCGCTGCTCATCACTCCGCCAGCACATACCACCGGCAGGCCGGGGTATTCCTTCTGCGCAGCTTTGGTCATTTTTACCACTGTATCCGCCACACAGAGCAGGCAGTACTTGCACACATATTCTGGCGTTTTGCCTGCGGCAAGCAGGGCATTGCACTGGTTTTCCAGCCCGGAAAGGCTGCATTGCATCCCCTTCACGCTGGATTTTGGCTTGATCTCCTCAGTGCACTGTGCAGCCAGACGGGAAACCTCGGCACCCGCCGGGAAGCCAAAGCCAAGCCTGACCCCCACACGGTCCACAGCCTGTCCGGCATAAAGGTCTGTGCTGGTGCCAAGCGTTGTGATCCGGCGCACCTGATCGCAGAGCAGCAGGTCCGTGGTGCCGCCGGAAATATGGAACAGCAGAACTTTTTCAGCAAACAGCTGTTCCCCCTTAGCTGCAAACAGCGCTGCGGCAGCGTGACCCTGCTGATGGGTCGTCAGCACAAGTGGGATCCCTTTTGCATGTGCAAAGGCCGTGCAGCATTGACACCTGCAAGAAAGCAAGGCATATAGCTGCCTTCTACCGGGCGGGGCTTTTGCGATACGCCCACAGCATCGATCTGCGTCAGATCAAATTCCTGCGCCAGTTCCTGCATCATCTCCGGCAGCGCGACCGTATGATGAAACAATGCATCGCTTTGCCGCAGGCCCAGCTGGCCCGCTTTTTACCGGCAAAAAGCGCTTCTTTGCGCAAACAACCTCTCCAGCTGTATCAAACACTGCCAGAGAGGTTGCATAGTTGCTTGTATCAATGCCAAGCGTATAACGGCTCACTGTTCGGCCTGCTCCGCATCCAGACCGTGATCCCGGGCCACTGCGCCAAGCAGACCGTTCACGAACTGGTAATCTTCGTCCGCACCATACTTTTTCGTCAGTTCTACCGCCTCGTTGATGGCAACACCGGGCTTATTCTCGCCGCCAAACAGCATCTCGGCAACTGCCAGACGCAGGATGGTCAGGCTGACACGAGGCAGGCGCTCCATGGTCCAGTTGCGCAGATGTGCACGGATCTCATCATCCACCTCGGCAGAATGATCGTAGTATGCGTTCAGCAGATGCTTGCTGAAACCATCCACAGGGTGCTCTTCATCGTTTTCTTCATGGCTGGTAATGGCCTCTGCCAGCGGGATATCACCAAAGGTCTGCGAAAATGCCAGCAAAAATGCATTTTCGCGTGCTTCTCTACGGGGCAAAATATTTTCCATAATGTTCCTCTCGCAGCACGAAGCCTCTCCGGCCAGAGCACAGAGAGGATCGGCTTCCAATTCTGAATTTTATTTTACTTCTCTGCTGCAGTGGTTTCTGCAAGGCCGGCAATCACCAGATTGACGCGGCTCACAGTGACATTGGTCATGTTCTGCACAGCGTTCTTCACGTTTTCCTGCACCTTTTCGGCCACAGCAGGAATGCGTGCGCCAAAGCTCATCATCAGGTTCAGAGTGATGTTTGCGGTACCATCCCGCATTTCCACCACGACCGGAGACTGGATGCTGGATGCTTCCAGCAGATCCTTGAGCTTTTTATTTTGTCTGCCGCAGGAAACCTCGGCAACGCCGTCAATTTCCAATGCTGCGCAGCGTGCGATCTTGCCAATGACTTCGGTGGAGATCTGAAGGCTGCCGCCCCGAAGATCTGTATTCTGAAAATCCATTGTGTTGTCCTCCATTCAAAAGCGGGCACAGCCTGCTTTTTCTTGTTTGAAATGGTCCTGCCTGAAACGATCAATGCCATACGCAGGACAACATCATTCTTTATTGATAGAGTTATTATACCATCAAAGCGGGTGCGATTTCAATACTTGTTTCGGAAAACTCTGCCGCACCTTCTTATTTGACCTCCACCACCGTGATGTTCTGGGCAGTCACAGTGCTTTTGTTCAGCACCACATCCCGGATCTGTGCCACCTGTGCCGCTGTGAGCGGTTCACCGGAGGTCATCACGGTAAGGTCTGCCCGGCCGGACTGCAAAAAGCACAGGCAGTCTGCAAAACCTTTGGCTTTGATCAGCGTTTCGATCTCATTCTCCGCATTCAGATCTTCCAGATTTGCGGTCATCTGGGCGGTATATTCCTTCTTTTCCTCTGCGGAAAGCGACGAGGATTTCATCGTTTTCTTGATGGAATCCATCGCCTCATCGTGGGCCTTCTGTCGCTTAAGCCGAGCCTGCTCAAAAAACTTTGCACCGCTGTCACTGGCAACGCTTACAAGCTGCGCTTCACCATAGTTTTTGTTGGCGCTGGACACCGCTTCGGCCTCTGTGGGCAGCTCATCCAGAACCGTCTGCGCCTGTACCGGGACATCCTCAGCCTCTGCCGCGACCATTGCAGCATTGTCCGGCAGTTCCGTGGGCACATCGCTGCGGGCGTACTGCCAGTTCAAGTATACGGCGATCACCAGTGCGGCAGCCAATGTAACAGCTGTGGCCCTGCGGGTATTTCTGGAAAGTGCTCTCATAAATCGTTCCTCCTTATAAAAGCTGCAGGGTCTCAGCCCTTGCGCTGTTCCACACAAATGCGGTTGGATGGCAGATCCAGCAGTGCGCTTACCAGTTCGGTGATCCGGGCAGCAACGCGGATGTCTCCGCCGCCCTCGCACAGCACGGCCACACCGCACACCTGCGGCAGACATACCGTTTCGGTCAGGGCTGAACCATCTTCCAGCAGGACATGGGTCTGCTGGGACTGCATTTCTCCGGACTGTGTATCCAGCGCATAAATGGCTTCTTCCCCAGTCTCCAGCGTGACCATCACGGTCGTTTTGCCCGCACCGCTCATCTGTGAGATCAGATGTTCCAGCCGGTTCTCCAGCTGTGCCTGATATTCCGTGCTGCTCTGGGCAGACTTTGTGTTTTTTGTGCTGCCCGCTGCCGTGTTCTGCGGAAAAAGTTCCGACAGCAGGATCAACAGCATTGCCAGAATGCCTACTGCCGCAGCAAGCCTTGCTCTGCCCTGTTTCCCTTTACATTTCCGGGCAAAATCTTTCACGGAATCTCCGAACGAAATGCCCCCTGCTTGTTTCATTCGGTGCCCTCCTGTACTTCCAGTATCGGTGCCATGCCAAGCTCCTGCTGCAGATATGCCGCGATCCGGCTCTGCTCTGCGGATGTGCACGCCGCCGGGAGGATCACAAGCACCTTTTCTGCCCGAACGGTCTGTTCTGTCCGGGTCAGTGTGATCTCCAGTTTCACCTTTGTACCAAAGCGCCGCTCACACTCTGCGCAAAGATCCGCTTCCAGCCGTTCCTGCGTTCCCTGCAAGAGCGATGTCTCCGTACTCTGGATGCTGACCGCTGCCGGAGCAGCCGCCGCTGCACTTTTCAGTTCCAGCTTCATCTGCGGGGCCAGCCGGAACAGGATCACTAGAATATATAGCCCGGCAACGGCTTTTATGCATCTGCCCGCCCAGCCTGCGCCCGCCAACAGCGTCGTGATCTCCGCACAGATACAGGCAATGCAGAACGCCGATGCCGCCGTCTGAAATGCGTGCATTTCCTATCCGCCTCCCGTCATCATCAGAAGCCCCACGCCTACCGTCAGCAGTTCAAAAAACAGTGCCGTTACTGCTGCCATGCATTTTACCGCTTCGGCCATGCAGTCAAACAGCGCCTGACAGCGCCGGTTCTCCGCAAGGCCGCACAGAAGCCTGCATCCTGCAAGGAATAGCAAATGGAGCAGAAGCTGCAGATACAGTGGCAGAAATTCGGCCCCGATCACGGCAAGTGCCGCAAAACCCAGACTGCTTTTGAGCAGCTGCATTCCGGCAAGAAATACTTCTGCCGTATCGCTCAGAGCCTGCCCGATCACCGGCACGCCGCCGGTAAGCAGCTGGCCCAACCGCAGTGCAGAACGGTCCAGCTGAACTGTTACCGCTCTTTGCAGCCCTAACAGCACTGCAAAAATCCGCCCAGCCCAGACAAGCCCCCTGCGCAGCAAAGCGCCCATGGCACGGCACGTTTCCGAAAGCCCCTGCTGGGTGCTGATGCAGCACGCCATGCTTACCGCAAGGTAGCTCTGCAGCAGCGGACTGACCACAAGCACCGTACCCTGTGCCAGAAAGCACAGTCCGGTCAGCAGCAGACCGCTTGCCGCTGTGCTGGCATTCACCTCTCCACCGGCAGCGAGCACACCGCTGTACACCGGAAGAAAACCCAGAAGGTAGTTTTTCCACCCCTCCATCCGCTCACAGATCAGCTGTGCAAGGCTGATCAGATCTCCCCACAAAAGAGTGCCGCAGCCCACAGCCGCAGCCAGCTCCAACAAGGCGCTGTCGGCTGCTCCTCCCACCAGAAATGAAAGCACGATCAGCAACAGTAAAAACAGCAGAACATCCGCATAGCAGTGTGCCATCTGCCGGATCATCTCTGCCGGTGATCCCGGCAGGAGCGCGAGCAGAGATTTGAGCGGATCTTTGGCAAAGGACTCTGCACTTTGCGGAGCTTTTTCCAGATAAGGCTGCCAAAGCTCCTGTCCGGGCAGGCCCTGCAGCTGTGCCGCAGCGGCATCAGGTGCAAAAGCCAGAAAGCATACGGTGCACAATACAAACGCTGCCGCTTTTTGCAGGAACTTTTTTTATCATGCGGAAAGCCCCCAGATCTTCTGGCAGATCTCTTCCAGCAGAGGAAATGCTGCCGCCAGAACCAAACATCGGCCCGCAAACCCGGCGCACCATGCCAAAGTGTCCGCACCAGCTTCTTCGCACAGGGTCCGCGCGTAATCGGTCAGCAGCAAAATTCCGGCACAGCGCAGCAGACAGGCAAATGCAGGCCCGTCCACCCGGCGGCTGAAAGCCAGTACATTCCGAAGCAGCTCCTGCACCGCCACTCCAAGCTGCAGCAGCACAAACAATGCTGCGCCAACGGACAGCAGAAACGCATAGGCCGGTGCATCCTTCCGCAGCAGAAGCTGCGCCGCTGCAAAGACGACCACTGCCCCCAGAATGGAAAAAGATGTACTCATAGTGCAAACAGCGACTTGATGGTAACGAACAGTGCGCTGATCTGCTTGACAAGGATGGAAAGCACTACCACAAGACCCGCAAGGGTCGTCATCATGGCCTGATCCTCCCGGCCGGAACGGATCAGCAGCTGGTTCAGGACAGCCACGATAATACCGATCGCTGCAATTTTGAACACAAGGTCGATCTCCAAGTTTTCGTCCTCCTGCCACTACAAAAGAATCAGTGCTGCCACCGCGCCGGCTGCAAGGCCAAGCCTGCACGGTAAGCCTTGCCCGGATGCCGCTTTCTGCTGCGCCTGGTGCAGGAATGCTTCAAAACGGGCAGAGTAATAATCCAGTCGTTCGCATTCCTGTGCCGCTTCGCTTTGGCCAAGGCCGGCAAAGCACTGCTCAAAGCAAAGGCGTTCCGCATCATCAAATCTTTCCGGTGCCGGAATTTCCTGCAGTTTAGGTGCTGCATCGCTTTCCAACAGCTTTTCCTGCACGAGACACCGCTGCAGCTGTTCCAGATCCAGCCTGCGGTAAGCGATCTCCTGCCGGATGCGCTGCAGCAGCTCCACGGTGCGCTGCAGCTGCAGGATATGCTGCTCTGTTCTGGCCTGAAATGCAGAGCCGGTCAGCCACCCGCACAGCAGGAGCAGTGCAGCCGCTGCCCAATGGAAAAGCCGCATCATACCGTGCAGACCCGCCGGACTTTTCCCGGCGTTGTGCAGCCGTGCAGCAGTACAAATACACGCAGCATTCCATGCCGCTGCAGCGCCTGCACCTGCGGCCGCCGGGCGGCTTCTTCTACGCTTGCGGCATGGACGCTTGCAACAAAGTCCACCCCGCTGTAAAAGCCCTGTTCCAGCGCTGCAGTTTCGGCAAGCGTGCCCAGCTCGTCCAGCAAAATAACCTGCGGCGAAAGCGTGCGCAGTGCCATCTGCACAGCCCGTTCCTTAGGGATGCCGGACAGCAGATCCAGCGGCGGCATCTTCTCGGAATCACCCGGCGGAAAGATCTCGCAGCGCTCGTCCACCACGCAGGCTCGCCGCTGCATCCCGGCCAGTTCTCGTGCGATCTGACGCAGAAGCGTCGTCTTGCCGCTGTCCGGCTCGCCGACCAAAAGCATCCCAATAAAATGCTTTTTCAGTTGCACCAGAAGTTCGTCCGGCAGCTGTACCGGAACCGCCCTTGCAATGCGCAGGTTCAACCCCTGCACCTGCTGCAGAACCGTCTGGCCGTCGCGATCCACATAGCGTCCTGCCACACCCACCCGGCAGCCGGAGGGTGTGGTCAGAAATCCATGCGCAAGCTCCGTCTGGTGTGCATGTACCGCGCCGCCGCACAGGGTGTGAAAGATCTCTTCGATCTGAAACTGATCCAATACACACTCCCTCAGCTGCAGCGGGCACTCCGGCAGGTCCTGCAGCGGGAGCTGCCGACCCGACAGTGTAACAAAAGCACCACAGCCTGTCCGGAACCGAAGTTCATGGATCTGCGCTGCCGTCTGTGCTGGCAGCTGTCCCAATGGCCCGGCCAGCCATGAGGGAAGCAGGCGTATCGCCCGATAATACTCATCCACACTGTCCTCTCCTTTTTCAGGCTCATTGCCTGCTATGAGTATATGCCTGTCCCTGCCGGATAGAACCTGCGGACATAAAAATATCCCCGCAGCACAAAACTGCGGGGATATCCATTGGAACGGTTTTATCAGATGTTTTCGTCGCTGATCATTGCCAGAAATTCTGCCTCGGTCAGCACCGGGATGCCAAGCGCCTGCGCCTTGGTCAGTTTGGAGCCTGCTGCCGTGCCTGCCACGACATAGGCCGTTTTCTTTGAAACAGAACCGCTGGCCTTACCACCGTTTTTCACGATCAGTGCTTCCGCCTCATTGCGGGAAAGAGTTTCCAGCGTGCCGGTGACCACCAGCGTTTTCCCTGCCAGCTTATCACCTTTCGGTTCGCCCTTCCACTGCATATTCAATCCGGCATCGGCCAGACGATGGACAAGGTCGGTCGTTCCCTCTTTTGCAAAGAATTCCACGACGCTCTGCGCCATTACGCCACCAAACCCATCGATCTCGCTGATCTGCTCTGCACTTGCTTCCCGGACAGCCTGCAGCGTACCGAAATGCTCTGCCAGCAGGGCTGCAGCTTTATCGCCAATGTTGCGGATGCCAAAGCCGAACAGGAGCTTATCCAGATTGTTCTGCTTGGAAGCCTCGATGGCGTTCAGCAGGTTATCGGCGCTCTTCTCCTTGAACTTATCCAGCGTCAGCAGCTGTTCCCGTGTCAGCGTGTAGATATCCGCTGCGGAGTGCACCATGTCCTTCTCCACCAGCTGGGTGGCAACTGCTGTGCCAAGGCCCTCGATATCCATTGCATCGCGGGAAGCAAAATGGATGATATTGCGCAGTGCCTGTGCCGGGCACTCGGGGTTAACACAGCGCAGAGCTGCTTCATCCTCCAGATGAACGACTGGCGCACCGCAGGAGGGGCAGACCGTGGGCATCTCATAGGGCTGTGCATCCTCTGCGTGATTGGTAACACCGATCACTTCCGGGATGATATCACCCGCCTTGCGCACCTGAATGGTATCGCCGATGCAAAGGCCGAACTGATGGATAAAATCCTCATTGTGCAGGGTCGCGCGGGCAACGGTAGTACCCGCCAGAAAGACAGGGTCAAAGCAGGCCGTCGGGGTAAGAACACCGGTGCGGCCAACTGCGACCTCAATGCTGCGCAGCGTTGTCTCCTTTACCTCTGGCGGATACTTAAACGCAATTGCCCAGCGTGGGAATTTGTTGGTGGAACCCATCAAATCGCGCTGTGCAAAATCGTTCAGCTTGATTACTGCACCATCCATATCAAAATCCAGTTTGGCACGGTTCTGGCCGATCTGCTCGATCTCGGCAATGGCCTGCTCAATGTCATGCACGATATGATAGCGCGGCGAGACCGGCAGGCCAAGGCTCTTGAGGTAATCCAGGCTTTCGGCATGTTTGGTAAGCGTTTTGCCGCGGATCTGCTGCACATTGAAAACAAAGATAGAAAGGCCCCGGCTTCCGGTGATCTTTGCATCCTTCTGGCGCAGCGAACCGGCAGCCGCATTGCGCGGATTTTTAAAGGGCGCTGCGCCCTGCAGCTCCTGCTCTGCACACAGCTTCTGGAACGCGCCATGCGGCATATATACTTCACCGCGCACTTCCAGAAATTCAGGTGCATCCTTCAACTTTTTGGGAATGCTGCGAATGGCGCGGACATTGGCAGTCACGTCCTCGCCCACCACGCCATCGCCGCGGGTAGAGGCACGAACCAGCTCACCGTTTTCGTATTCCAGACTGCAGGAAAGGCCATCGATCTTGATCTCCACCACATACTCCGGCTCTATGCCGGCTTCCCGCACGCGGCGGTCAAAATCCCGCAGCTCATCATACGAAAATGCATCCAGCAGGCTTTCCATTTTTACCGCATGGGTCACCTTGGGCAGCTTGCTGCTGGCCGTGCCGCCTACCTTCTGGGTAGGCGACGATGCCGTGACCAGCTGCGGAAACTGCGCTTCCAATTCTTTCAGTTCCCGGGTCAGAGCATCATACTCAAAATCTTCAAGCTCCGGGGCATCCTGGTCATAGTAAAGCCGATTGTTTTTCTCAATCACAGCGCGCAATTCTTCCACGCGCTTTTTTGCCTGTTCCAACTCCAAACGTTCCACTCTCCCGCTATCCGGTTTCTCCCGCGCTGCCGTCCGGCACTACCGCCTGAAAATGCATCGCAGAAAACTATTTTGATTATAACACATCCAGCCGCGCTCTGCAAAGAGAAAACGGATACAATTTGTATAAGTGCTTTGAAATCCGCATGTGTAATCGTTTTCAATTATCACTGCGGATTGATTTAAAATCAACACATGGAGATACTCTTTGTTTATTATTTTGATAAAGCAACGTATTATCGTGTGATTTTTCCACATCCATGACGAGTGAATCGTCCTGTGGTATCGTTAAGCCGCCAGCCAAAACACACACAGAAAGGGCAACGCATTCGTCGTGAATGCTTTAGGCCTTGGCCCCCCGGCATCGTCCTCATGATGGTCGTGTTCCGTTCGTCACCACGGCAAAGAAAGCCGGTGTGGATGAGCATGTCATTAAAAAGATTGTCGGCCGCTGTATTGATGATGTTGCCGAAAAGTCGTATACTAAAAGAGGCATTGAGTGGATTCGTCATTTCATGCAATGCATCGTACCATCCTAGATTTTGTACTATTATTTTAGGAGAAAAGCTGTTCCGATTTGTGAACTAAGTATCATACCGTTTCAAGAGGAGATCAAGCTGCCATGGATTGGGAAACATTAAGATCAAGCTGTCTTGCCTGCACCCGCTGTGAGCTGTGCAAGACCCGCACCAATGTGGTGTTCGGTCAGGGTGTGGAAGATGCCGAAGTTCTGTTTGTGGGCGAAGGCCCCGGCCAGAATGAGGATGAGCAGGGTCTGCCCTTTGTGGGGCGCAGCGGCCAGCTGCTGGACAAATATCTGTTTGCCATCGACCTTGACCGCACGAAGAACTGCTATATTGCAAACATCGTCAAGTGCCGCCCGCCGCAGAACCGTGACCCCCAGCCTGCTGAGAGCGAAGCCTGTATGCCCTGGCTGCGGGAGCAGTTCCGCCTGCTGAAACCAAAGATCGTGGTCTGCCTTGGCCGCATTGCCGCCCAGCGGATGATCCGAAAGGATTTCTCCGTGACCAAGGAGCATGGCCAGCTGTACGAAAAGGGCGGCATCCTGTTCATGGGTACCTTCCACCCTGCCGCTCTGCTGCGCAGCCCGCAGAACAAGCCTGCAGCCTTTGCTGATTTTACTGCCCTGCGGGACAACATTGAAACGGTGTGCAAACATACCTATCATAAAGACTGAATCATTCCCGCTGCAAGAACCAAACACCTTCCTTTTGCATACTCTAAAACAAAAAGAGAGGTGTTCGATTATGGAAACTGCACGACATGATTCCATTGATTTCTTTCTGGGTGCTACAACGCCTGCCGGTTTCAAGGGCTATTTTGAACCGCTGCGCCACGAACCCGGTATGCAGATGTACCTGATCAAAAGCGGGCCGGGCTGCGGCAAATCCACCCTGATGAAGCGGCTTGCCCGTGCTGCCGAACAGCGCGGCGAACTGACGCAGCGCATCCACTGTGCCAGCGACCCAGACAGTCTGGACGGCGTGATCCTGCCCGGGCAGCACAAGGCTATCGTGGATGCCACTGCGCCCCATGTGGTGGAGCCGGATGCTCCCGGTGCGGACGAAGTGGTGGTGAGTTTGTACCACACCATCGATGCAGAAAAGCTGCACCAGTGCACCGATGAGGTCAAGGCGCTGTTTGCCCGCAACGCCCTGCTGCGCAGCCGCGCTGCACGATATATTGCATCGGCAGGCAGCCTTTTGCTGGACAGCCGCCGCGCCGAAGCCTGCAGCGCCAATTTTGACAAGGTGCGCCGTTATGTCAAACGGCTGTGCACCCGGGTGATGCCGCGCACGGAAGGCATTGGCAGCGAAGAGCTGCGCCTGCTTTCCGCCGTCACCCCCAAGGGTGAAATGTTTTATCAGGGCACTGCACAGGCATTGGCGGATAAGTTCATCGTGTTCCGGGATGACTACGGCGCGGTGTCCCGCCTGCTGCTGGAGCTGATTCGTGCCGAAGCCCTGACGCGGGGCTACCACATTATTACCTGTCCATGCGCCATGCACCCGGAGGATAAGATCGACCATATCCTGATCCCGGAGCTGAAGCTTGCCTTCCTGACGGATAATCGCTGGCATCCGGTGCATCTGCCCAGTGTGCAGGCTGTGCGGTGCACCCGCTTCCTTGACAGGGAAAATCTGGCAGCGTACCGGGCACGGCTGCGCTTTAACGAGCGTGCAGCCGCCGAACTGCTGGAACAGGCCAGTGCCCTGATGGCACAGGCCAAGAGCTGCCACGATGAGTTGGAGACCTATTACCGTGCAGCGGTGGATTTTGGCAAAGTGGATGAAGCGGCAGCAGAATGCATGGAGATGTTCGGCCTGAAATAATCAGTTTACGTCGACGAACCGGGAGTTTCTCTGAAGACCGTCCGCTTGGGTGGGACCCTGTTGCCGTGAGGCAATAGGGCGGGCGATGGAATGGCCCGAATCGTGTCTGAAGAGAAATTACCGGTTCGTCAGTGTATCCCAAAAGCGGAGGTGAAATGCTTTGGCAACGGTTCATCTGCCCATCCGGCAGCTGGTGGAATTTCTGCTGCGGACCGGCAGCATTGACAGCCGGTTTACGGGGTTTGACCGTGCACTGGAAGGTGCCCACATCCACCGCAAATTGCAAAAAGCTGCCGGAGACGGCTATCAGGCTGAGGTATTTCTCTCCGTAGAGCGGCAGGCAGAGGACATCACTTTTACCCTTGAGGGCCGGGCTGACGGCATTTTTACCGATGAGACTGGCACGGTAGTCATTGATGAGATCAAGACCACCGCTGTGCCGCCGGAAGAGATCACTGAGGATATGAACCCCTGCCACTGGGCACAGGGCATGGTGTACGGTGCCATTTATGCCGCACAGCAAAGCCTGCCGGAACTGAACGTCCGGCTGACTTATTATCAGATAGACACCGATCAGATCATCCGCTTTATCCGCCGCTTTACGCAGCAGGAGCTGGATGAATTTCTTGACAAATTATTGTGCCAGTATGCTCCGTGGGCGCAGCGCCGGATAGAGTGGGATGTAAAGCGTACTCAGAGCCTTGCGGCACTGCAGTTCCCGTTTGCGCAATACCGGCCCGGACAGCGGGCTATGGCGGGCGAGATCTACCGCGCCTGCCGCGCTGGCAAGACCGCCGACTGCAAGGGCGGTACGCGGCTGTTCTGTCAGGCTCCTACCGGCATTGGCAAGACCATGAGCGCGCTTTTCCCCGCGCTGAAAGCCATGGGCGAAGGCAACGGAGAAAAGCTGTTCTATCTCACGGCCCGCAACACGACCCAGACTGCCGCCGAGGATGCCTTGACCCGGCTGCATACGGCCCAGCCAGAGCTTGCCCTGCGCAGTGTGACGCTGACCGCCAAGGAAAAGGTCTGCCTGCATCCGGACGCAGAGGGACATCCCGCCTGCCTACCGGAGCTTTGTCCCTACGCCAACGGCTACTACGACCGCATCAAGGATGCACTGACAGCTCTGCTGGACGGCACCGGCAGCTTTGACCGCGCAGCGCTGGCCGGGGCGGCAAAGCGTTTTTCGGTGTGTCCCTTTGAACTGGGGCTAGACCTGAGCGAGTGGTGCGATGTGGTCATTGGGGATTACAATTACCTGTTCGATCCGGTGGTGCACCTGAAACGGTTCTTTGATTCTTCCGGCGACTGGTTGTTTTTGGTCGATGAAGCACATAATCTGCCCGACAGAGCCAGAGCAATGTATTCTGCACGCTTTTGTAAAAGCAGCCTGACCGAGGCAAAACGCGCATTGGGCAAGGGCAAAAGTGCTTTAAAGACCGCTCTGACCAAAGCAGACAAAGCCCTGCGGGAAGCCCGGAAAGCCTGCATACAGCTTGCACCCCGGCACAGCAGCCAGACCGATGCCGCAGACCCGGCACAGACCAGTCTTTTGCCTGAAAACACTGCCCCCGCACTGGAACTGCCCGAACCGCTGTATGCACAGGACAGTACTGTATTTTTGCAGGAGCCCCCTCTGCCCTGCTCAGTCCGCTGCGGGCCGTACAGGCACCTTTGCAGGATTGGCTGGAAGCGAACCCGGATGCCGAAGCACATGCACAGTTGCTGGAGCTTTATTTTGCTGTACAGGACATCACCCGTGCCGCCGAACGATACGACAGCCACTTTGTCACTCAGCTTACCGCGCGCGGCAGAGAGCTTGAATTGCAGCTGCTGTGTCTGGACCCGGCACCTTTTGTGGATGCCAGCCTTGCCGCAGGGCGCAGCGCAGCGCTGTTCAGTGCAACACTGGCTCCGCCCTCGTTCTACCGCAGTGTTCTGGGCTGCAGCGATGCACGTGCCGTCGCACTGGACAGTCCCTTCCCGGCTGAAAATCTGGGGCTGTATTGCCTGCCGAATATTTCTACCCGCTACCGCGACCGCGAAGCCAGCGTGCAGGCAGTTTCGGATGCACTGGCCCAGCTGGTGCAGGCCAGAATAGGAAACTACTTTGCCTTTTTCCCAAGCTACGCATATCTGCGGCAGGTACACGAAGATTTTGCAGCACGATACCCGGGCATTCGCACCCTTGTGCAGGAAAGCCGGCTGGATGATGCCGCTCGGGCTGAATTTCTGGCTCAGTTTGTGCCGGACCCGGCCGAAACGCTTCTGGGCTTTGGCGTGATGGGCGGCATCTTTGGTGAGGGAGTTGATCTTGCAGGCAGCCGCCTGATCGGGTGCGCCATTGTGGGTGTGGGCCTGCCGCAGGTAAATCCGCAGCAGGAAATGCTGCGCCGTTATTATGACGCACAGAACGGCTCCGGATTTGATTATGCCTACCGCTATCCCGGCATGAACAAGGTACTGCAGGCCGCAGGGCGCGTGATCCGCACGCCGGAAGACAGAGGTGCGGTGCTTTTGCTGGACGACCGGTTTGCCCAGCAGGAATACATCCGACTGTTCCCTCCTCACTGGCGGCATATCCGCTATCTGCGCAGCTGCGAAGAACTGGCCGCTGCCCTGCAGGACTTCTGGAATAAATGAGACCCAAACAAAAAGGCACTGCCGCACCCAAAACAGGAGCGGCAGTGCCTTTGCTTCTTTTTTTATTTTGCTGCTTTCCGGTTCTGCTGCAGGCTATCCCACGATGGCATTTCATTGCGTAGTTTTTCCCACATGGGCATTGCCGTGCCGGTCTGCCTGCGCAGAGCATCGAACGCTTCGTCCAGATACTTCATTTCGGACACTGCGTGCATGGCGTGATCCGAAACGCACAATCTGCCCAGCGGTGTTTTTGTCATGGTAAACACCATCGCTTCCATCTTACGGCGGGCCGATGTGCCGGGCTGGAAATTATCGGTGTTGTTGGCATCGTTCACCGGGATGCCCGCATCCTTGAGCATCAGGCAGGCTTCATAGGCGGCATCCAGAATGGCGCCGCGCTGCTGCTTGGTGGCCCGGTGCAGATCGCCGTTGCAGGCATAGCACACATAGCACGCCGGCAGAACGAATGCAATGTGGCACTTGAGCCATTCATCCATATCGCCATAGAAGGTCAGCTTGTATTTTGCACCGTCAAAGGCGGTCTTGAGCCGGGTTCGGAAGGTGCCAGAAAGCGGAGTTGTGGCACCGCCCACCGTCATGCCAGCACTGGCGTACACACTGACCACATGGTCGTGTTCACGGCGGCCTGCCGTGCCCTGAAAGCCGAATGCGATCTTATCCGCCGGGCGCTGCATGAATTCCAGCACCTGCTTTGCCTGCGGGTTGTTGCCCACAAACACAAAATACTGGCTCTTGTTGGCCTTGAGCACAGGAAGCACATCCGGCAGCTGGCCCGCCTGCATGACCACAAAGACGAGATCATAATAATCATCCGGGGCAAGAGTGTCCACGGTTTTGATCCGTTCCGTTGTGGTCTTGCGCTGCACCCAGTGGCGGATGACCAAACCCTTCTGGTCGATCATTTCCTTCCACTCTCCGCGTGCAAGCAGCGTGACAACGTTCTTTTTGTTCTGCATCAGCACATGGGCCAGCTCGCAGCCCAAAACGCCCGCACCGTAAACCAGAATCCTCATCCAGATACGCCTCCCTTATGTGTGTTAAGGTTTGCTTACTTTTTCAAAAACGAGAAAAAGCCTTTTTTCTCGTAAGGTGCACTGCTTACGCCCTTGACCTCATAGCCGGTTGCATTGATGGCATCCCGCAGCTTCTGCTCGTCCAGCGGCTGTTCCGAGTGGATCACCGTCTGGGCTTTTGCCTGCGAGGACGACACCCTTTTCACCTCCGGGAAGGCCTTGCGCACGGCTTCGTTGACATGGCTCTCGCACATGCCGCACATCATACCATCTACTTTTACGATCGTTTCAATCATTTTATTCCCCTCCAGATCTTCTGCGCGCATCGGCCCGTTGACGCAGAATCTGTTAGGAAGCGCTAACCGTAGTTTCAAACAAAACGCCGTCGGGAACTGCCCGGCAGCGGTGCGGAGCGGTTCCCTGTTCTGTGGTGGGTCTGCTCAGAAAATGCACGCATGATTTCTTGTCTTCATCATATCACACCAGTGGGCTAAATGCAAGATGATAAATACCCCATCCCGGTTTTTGCGCTTTTCACTCATGCACCCGGTATCCTGCTGCCGTGGTCAGTATTCAATGCCCTGCCGGGCGGAAACTCCCCTCTGATAAGGGTGGCGGTGGCACTTCATCTCCGTGGCATAGTCGGCGGCATCCAGCATCCACTGCGGCGCAGCATGGGCAGTAAGCACGCATTCCTGCTCTGCCGGGCGTTCCAGCACAGCCTTTTGCAACAGGGCTTTATCCACCATATCCAGTTCCCATGCGCTGCCCGCTTCGTCCAAAATCAGCAGGTCGGCAGGGTCGGCCATGGCAGCTGTGAGGTTCGCATTCTGCAGCTGGCGGGTGGCTTCCTTTTCCGCTTCGTTCATCTGGAACACGAATTTCTGCCCCGCCTTGCCGCGGTACACCTTTGCACCCAGCTGTTCCAGCAGCGGCACCTCGCCGCTTTTGCCGCCTTTGAGGAACTGCAGGATCACCACCCGCTTTCCGCTGCCCATGGCCCGCAAAGCAAGGCCCATGGCAGCGGTGGTCTTACCCTTGCCATCACCGTAATATAGATGTAACAGCCCTGTACGCTTCATGGTCATTTCTCCTTTTGTCTTTGCGTTTATGGTAACACAAACCCAGCAAAAAAGGAAGAGGAAGCACCCGAAGGCGCTTCCTCTTTCAAACAATGCGATATTTACTGATACAGAGGGAAATCCCGGGTCAGCTTCAGCACACGGTCACTGATCTCGTCCTTCTTCTCGTCGTAGTGCCAGATGCAATCGGCGATGCAGTCGGCGATCACCTTCATCTCGGCCACGCCCATGCCGCGGGTGGTAACAGCCGGGGTGCCCAGACGCACGCCAGAAGTCACGAACGGGCTGCGAGTCTCGCCGGGGACAGTGTTCTTATTGGCGGTGATGTGCACGCTGTCCAGACGTGCTTCCAGCTCCTTGCCGGTGCACTCCTCGTCACGCAGGTCGATCAGCATGAGGTGGTTGTCGGTGCCGCCGGATACCAGCTTGACACCGCGTGCCTGCAGCTCTGCTGCCAGAGCCTGTGCATTCTCCACGATCTTGCGGGCATATTCCTTGAACTCCGGCTTCAGTGCTTCACCAAAGCAGACAGCTTTTGCGGCGATCACATGCTCCAGCGGGCCGCCCTGGGTGCCGGGGAACACGGCAGAATTGATGCGCTTTGCAAGAATGGGATTGTTGGTCAGGATCAGACCGCCGCGGGGGCCGCGCAGGGTCTTGTGGGTGGTGGTGGTAACAACATCAGCATACGGCACAGGGCTCTGGTGATAGCCGCCTGCCACCAGACCGGCAATGTGGGCCATATCCACCATCAGATATGCACCATAGCCGTGGGCGATCTCAGCAATCTTCTCAAAATCGATGGCACGGGGATATGCAGACGCACCGGCCACGATCAGCTTGGGGCGCACCTTTTTAACCTGCTTTTCCAGCTCAGCATAGTCGATCACGCCGTCGGCATTGACACCGTAAGAGACAAAGTTATAGTTCTTGCCGGACATGTTTACCGGAGAACCGTGGGTCAGATGGCCGCCCTGAGACAGGTCCATGCCCATGACAGTATCGCCCAGATCCAGCAGAGCAAAATAAACTGCCAGATTGGCCTGTGCACCGGAGTGGGGCTGAACATTGGCATATTTTGCGCCGAACAGCTTGCAGGCACGCTCGATGGCAATGTTCTCCACCTCGTCCACATAGACACAGCCGCCATAGTAGCGCTTGCCGGGCAGGCCCTCGGCGTACTTGTTGGTCAGGATGCTGCCCATTGCGGCCATGACGGCGGGAGAGACGATGTTCTCACTGGCGATCAGTTCAATGTTCTGGCGCTGACGGTTCAGCTCGCGATCCATGGCTGCGGCCAACTCCGGATCAACGGTATTGACCAGACCGATGGTGTCCATCATTTCATTGTACATAATATTCTACCCCTCTCAATTTTCCGGAGAAAGCCCCGGATCTCTGGATCTCTTCAAGCCACCCTGCTCCGCGCACGAACCGAATTGCTTTCTTTTATCATAGCAGAAAGCTGTAGAATCTTCAACTTCCATTTTGCCAAAAGGCTTGCTTTTTTACGTCTGAAGTGTTTATTATACTTGTATAAAAATGCAGTGTCGTTTTTGTATATTTTTCAAGTCAGTCAACCTTCAGATGAAGCGAGGTGTTCTCTGGTGACGGTCAGTGAAGCAAAGCAGACCCAGCGCAAAGCGGGCCGTGCCGCACGCAAGGCTCTCGGCCCGGAAGAACGCAAGGCTGCAAATGCCGCTTTGTGCGCACTCCTCTGGCAGCTGGCTGCCGTGCAGAACGCGCAGACCATCCTGCTGTACGCAGCGTTTGGTTCCGAAGCCGACCTTTCTGCCCTTGTGGAAAAGGCGCAGGCGCAAGGCAAAACGCTGGCCTATCCGGTGTGCGGCGAGGCGTATTCCCTTACAGCCGCTGTGCCCGGCCCGGACGGCTGGGAGATGGGACAGTACGGCATCCGCACCCCCATCCTGAGCCGGTCGGAGATTCTGCTGCCGGAAGCGCTGGATCTGGTCCTTGTACCCTGCACGGCTTTTGATGCAGACTGCTTCCGGGTCGGCATGGGCAAGGGCTATTACGACCGGTATCTTCCCCGCTGCAAAAACGCGGTGAAGATCGGCATTGCATTTGAGGCACAGCGGGTGGACCATGCTGCCGTAGACGAGCACGACCAGCGGCTGGATGCCTATGTAACAGAGAGGGGTATTTACAAATGGAAATGACTAAGCTGAGCTGTGAGAAATTTCTCGCAGAGCTGGCCAGCAAAGCACCCACGCCGGGCGGCGGCGGAACGGCGGCGCTGGTGGGTGCTGCCGGTGTAGCGCTGGGCAATATGGTTGGCAACCTGACCACCGGCAAAAAGAAATATGCCGCCGTGGAAGCAGACATTCAGGCCCTGAACACAAAGGCCGATGCCCTGCGCAAAGAGCTGGAAGCGCTGGTGCAGGCCGATGCCGATGCCTTTGCGCCGCTGGCTGCGGCCTACGGCCTGCCCAAGGACACACCAGAGCAGGCTGCACACAAAGCCGCCGTGCTGGAAAAGGCGCTGGATGCCGCCTGTGCCGTGCCACTTGAGATTATGGAAAAGTGCGCCGAGGGCATTGCTCTGGTGGAAGAATACGCCGCCAAGGGCAGCGTGATGGCCGTCTCGGACGCAGGCTGTGCAGCCGCTCTGTGCAAGGCAGCCTTGCAGGCCGCAAGCTTGAATGTGTTCATCAACACAAAGCTGATGGCAGACCGTGAGCGCGCTGCTGCGTTGGACGCAAAAACAGACAAACTGCTGGATGAATTTGTGTCGCGGGCAGACGCTGTTTTGCATCCGTGACGAACAAATTGCGGAATAAGTGAGGAAAAGTATTATGGCAACGATTTTGAAGGGCGCACCCGTTGTAGCCGCTATGAACGAACGCAATGCGGCGCTGTGTGAGCAGCTCAAGGCAAAAGGCATCACTCCCACACTGGCCGTGGTGCGTGTGGGTGAGCGGGAGGACGACCTCTCCTACGAGCGCGGCGTGATCGCCCGCTGCGGCAAGGTGGGTGTGGAGGTAAAGCAGTTTCTTCTGCCCGCCGATGCTTCGCAGGACGATCTGCTGAAGGTGATCGCCGAGGTGAACGCAGAGGATACCATCCACGGATGCCTGCTGTTCCGTCCGCTGCCCAAGCAGTTCAATGACCGCACTGTGCGTGCGGCGCTGGCTCCGGAAAAGGACATTGACGGCATCACGGACGATTCTCTGGCCGGTGTGTTCACTAATACCGATCTCGGCTATGCTCCCTGCACCGCGCAGGCCTGCCTTGAAATCCTGAAGTATTACAACATTCCGCTTTCCGGCAGGCGCGCTGTCGTAGTGGGCCGCAGCCTTGTGGTAGGCAAGCCCGCAGCCATGATGCTGGACCGCGAGAACGCCACCGTGACCATCTGCAATTCCCGCACGCAGAACCTGCCCGCCATCTGCAAGGAAGCAGATGTGGTAGTAGTGGCCATGGGCAAGATGGGTGCCGTGGGTGCCGACTGCCTGCGTGAGGGCCAGACCGTGGTAGACGTGGGCATCCATGTGAACGAAAAGGGCAAGCTGTGCGGTGACGTAAAGTTCAGCGAAGCAGAGCTGGTAGTGGATGCCATCACGCCGGTACCCGGCGGTGTGGGCACTGTGACCACCTCGGTGCTGGTGGGCCATGTCGTGCAGGCTGCAGCAAAAAAGGCCGGGCTGTAACGAATGATAGAACTATAAAATAAAAGACGCTTGATACACTGCTGTATGCTTCCCTGCCGGGAAAACATATTCAGACAAGACCAAGCGTCTTTTTTGATTGCTATATTTTAGCCGCGGACAATGAGCAGCAGCAAAGCCGAAGCCACACACTGCATGATCAGCCAGCGGGCCACCACCTGCTCGTCGCTCCAGCCCTTATTCTTGCGGGCGTGGTCGTGCAGAGGGGTGCGGGTGTTCTTGAGGATGGAAATGTGCAAAAAGCGCTTCAGGCTGATCTTCAGGATGCCCAGACTGCCATCCACGATGAACACGATGGCTGCCAGCAGGAAGGCAAACGGATGGCCGCATTTGAGGGACAGCATTGCGATAAAGAAGCCCATTGCGCGGCTGCCGGCATCGCCCATCAGCAGGCTGGACGGCTTTGCGTTGGACCACAGATAGGCCAGCAGCGCACCCATGAACACAACGCCTGCGGTGCCGTACTCGGCCAGCTCTGTTTTATAGGCCAGCAGGTAGGTGCCGATGGTCACCACTGCAACACTTGCCGAAAGGCCGTCCACGCCGTCGGTGCAGTTGACCACATTGATGCTGGTCCAGATCAGAATAACGATCAGCAGCAGGTACACAGCATACGGCAGAGTGAAACTCCACTGCAGGAAATTCACACCGCAGCCGTTGAAGTTGAGGTAGGTCACACCTGCAACAATGGCAATGGCAAAATCAATGATACCCTTTTTATACTCATTCCATGCAGTTTCAGCAGCATCGTCAAAGTAGCCGGACAGCATGGATGCAATGAGCAGGATGTTGTAGATGACGTATTCCACCTTGAACGGCAGGAATGCCAGCGATACCAGTGCGATGCACAGCACGAAGATCAGGCCGGAACCACGGGCCTTACCCTTGGAAAGCGCACCGTTCACCGCAAACTCGCGGCCATGGTCGTGCGGAAGCTTATCGTGAAAAACGGAGTCCATCAAAGCCGTAAGGGCAAACGCCAGCAGGAATGCCAGAGCATCGACACCGCGCTGTCCTACGACCGAAAGCAGTAATTCGATCATATTCAAAGTTCCTCTTTCTTTTATGTTTGTGAGAGAAGTGTATCACGCTATCCATAAAAAATCAATCATTCCCGGAGAAAAATCCACGTTTGATTGACTTTCTGCAGCGCCGCACTTATAATAGTATATCAGTCTGTCGAAAAAGTTTTTGTTTCTATAAAAGGAGAACTCATGTCCATCTCTCTTGAGCAGCTTTCGGCGCAGATGCGCCGGGGCGAACAGGTGCCGCTACGGCACACCATGCAGGTGGTGCTCACACTGAGCATCCCATCCATCCTGCAGCAGATCGTGGTAACTGCGGTGGAGTACATCGACGCAGCCATGGTGGGGCATATTGGTGCATCTGCTACGGCATCCATTGGCATCGTCAGTTCCAGCACGTGGCTCATGCATGGAATGCTGGCCGGTCTATATATGTCCTTTGCCATTCAGGTAGCACAGTATCTGGGTGCAGACCGGCAGAACGATGCACGCGGTGTATTGCGCCAATCTATGATCTTCAACCTTGTGGTGGGCCTTGCAGCTGCGGCCTTCGGCATTGGCATCAGCCGTTTTCTGCCCGGATGGCTGGGCGCCGGCCCTTCCCTGCAGGCGGATGCATCGGCCTACTTTGCCATCTGGTCGGCTTCCCTGCCCTTTTTGATGATCATGGGAACCTACTCTTCCATGCTGCGTTCCTCCGGCGATGCCCTGACACCGGGCCTTATCAGCGTGCTGACCTGCGTGCTGGATGTGATCTTTAACTTCTGCCTTATCAATCCCACCCGTGAGATGGTGGTGTTTGGCCGCACAATGACCGTCTGGGGCCTTGGCTGGGGGGTACCGGGCGCAGCACTGGGCACCGCCCTTGCTACCGCTATCAGCGGTGTGCTGACCCTTGCCATCCTGCTGCTGCGGGACGGCCCGCTGTGCATCCGCAAGCCCGGCTCCTGGCACATTACCAAAGCCTGCCTGCAGAACCTGTGGAAGGTAGGCGCACCGCTGGCCGCAGAGCGTGCAGTTCTTTCCTCGGCGCAGGTGCTGCTCATCCGCATCGTATCCGGCCTTGGCACCACCGCCATTGCTGCCAACAGTCTGGGTGTGAGCGCCGAAAGCCTGTGCTACATGGCAGGCTATGGCATTCAGGATGCATCCCTTGCACTGGTGGGGCAGGCCGTGGGCGCAAACCGTCGGGATATGGCAAAAAACTTTGCCTGGCTGTGCACCGGCATGGGCATAGGCATCATGGCGCTAACCGGTGTTGGCATGTACATTTTTGCGCCAAACCTGATGGGTATTTTCACCGCAGATGCGGCAGTTATTGCGCTGGGCGCACAGGTGCTGCGCATTGAAGCACTGGCCGAACCGATGTTCGGTGCCAGTATCGTTGCCAGCGGTGCCATGCAGGGTGCCGGAGACAGCACGGGATGCTTTGTGCTGAACCTTGTCAGCATGTGGGGCATCCGGCTCACGCTGGCTTCCCTGCTGGCTCCGCATTTTGGGCTGATGGGCGTATGGATGGCCATGAGTTTTGAGCTGACCATGCGCGGTGTGCTGTTCCTTGTGCGGCTGGTACGCGGCAGATGGCTGGACAAAGGGGCATTAGCCTGATCGACCGCTGGCGGATATATTTTCCTCTAAATAACAGCTCCCCGGCCGGGAACCGCACTGCGGGACCTGACCGGGGAGTTTTGCTGTGGTTATATGATTTGAGAAGAAGAAAAGATGGAGAACAAGTTACTTTCTGCCGTGCAGGATGGGAGACAGCGGCTTGTAGATCAGCATGCACAGCACTGCATCCAGCAGGCCTTTGACCAGCGTGAAGGGCATATTGAAGATGACAAGGCACTTGATGAGGCTGTCTGCAGAAGGCAGGATGGCCTGATACATGCCGAGGATGGCTTCCAGCGGCATGTGGTAGAACTGCACATAGGCCGGATAGGTGATGAAGTAGTTGGACGGTACGCTGAACACAGCCATGGCTGCAGCGCCTGCAATAGCACCAATGATGGCGGTCTTGCGGCTCTTGTGGTGCTTATAGATAACGCCTGCCACAGCGGAGAAAACCGCACCCAGCATGAAGTTGCACAGCTCGCCCACGCATGCAGTGGAAGTGCCCTTGATAACGATGTGCAGCAGGTTCTTCATAAAGCTGATGACCACACCGTACACCGGGCCGAGAGCAAAGGCACCCAGCAGAGCCGGCAGGTCAGAAAAGTCCATCTTGACGAAGGACGGGATGAGCATCGGAATGGGAAACTCAATGAACATCAGGATAAAGGCCACCGCGCTGAGCATGGCGGCAACAGTAAGATTGTGAGTCGTGCTTTTTTTCATGGTAATGATCCTTCCCGGGGTAAGATGCCCCTTACAAAAATTGTTCCGAAAGCTCTTTTCGTATCTTGTTTTTTGGAACGGGAAGGACAAATAGAAAAGCGCCCTGCTGCAACAAAAACACTGCAACAGGGCGCGTAGACAACGATTTGCCTGCCGTTTCTTGCATCCGGACTATACCGTTGGTCCCGGAGTTGCACCGGGTCAGCACCCTTGCGGGTGGTCGCGGACTTTACCGCCAGTGGGGAATCTCACCCCGCCCTGAAACGAACTTTCTGGCACAAAGTATAGCGTGGCAGGCCCAGCTTGTCAAGAGGGCATCTTAAAATTTGTGCAAAAATGTCAAAGTAACTCTTTCAAGCTCCCTTCTCTGTAAGCTCTTGCCCGGGTGGGTGTGGTATGGTATCATAGATGGGTCGTATAAAATTCAGGAGGTTATCATGATCTTTTCTATTCGTGATCTTTCGTTTGAGCTTGGCTCTGTACTGCTGGAGGGCTGGTTTGCACTGGCTGCGCGCGCAGGGTGCGCACTGCTCATTCTGCTTGCCGCATGGCTGGTACGCCGCTGGCTGAGCAAAAGGGGCATTCCGGCACTGCTGGCCCGCAAGTGGCACTTTAACGGCACTCCCATCCTGCTGCGCAGCTTTGCGGTACCCATCCAGCGCATGTGCATTGCGGTTGGCGTATATCTGGCGGCAGCTTCCATGCCCTGGGCCAATCCCGGCATTGCCAAGCTGCTGTTGGTCTGCTTCCGCCTTGTCATGACCCTGCTGGTCTGCGAAGGCCTGTATGCGGCATCGGATCTGGCCGACCTGCTGCTGGCTTCCTGCAGCCCGGAGATCCGCTCCAACAAAACGCTCTGCTCTTTGCTGGACACCGCCTACAAGGTGCTGGTGATCGTGCTGTGCGTGGCAGCGTTGGCACAAGAAGTGGGCTTTCCCATCGGCAGCATTGTCGCCGGTGCCGGTCTGGTTGGTCTGACCATCTCGCTGGCCGCACAGGAAAGCGCCAGCAACCTGTTTTCCGGCATCGTGATTCTGCTGGACAAGCCCTTCTCGGTGGGCGACTGGATCACTGTGGGCGATGTGGAAGGCGAAGTGATCGACATCAACTTCCGTTCCACCCGCATCCGCTCGCTGGATAAAACCATCAATGTGGTGACGAACAGTAAGATCTGCTCTTCCACCGTGCAGAACGCCGCCCTGCGCACCATGCGGCCCTACAAGTTCAATCTGGGTGTCACCTATGGCACCACCCGCCCGAAGCTGGAACAGCTGATGAAAGACTTGCAGACCATGCTGGACGCAAGCCCTTACACCAACAAGGGTACCAACATCGTACAGCTTGCAAACTTTGGTGATTCCAGCATCAACATTCTGGTCTCCGCCTACCTGCTGACCAACGCCTACGCGGAATTTTTGCAGATGCAGAACGACCTGAACCTGAACATTATGGACATCATGCAGGCCGACGGTGTGGATTTTGCGTTCCCCTCCACCAGCGTGTATATCGAAAAGAACTGAGCAAACCTGTAAAGGGGCTGTTGCAAAATAGCGCCAACGAAAAGCGGAAAGCAAAAATCTCATCTTTTTCCCTCAAAAAGAGTAGAATTTTTCGGAACTGAAAATGCAAAAAGCTGAGCACCTGCTTTTTCACAGATGCTCAGCTTTTCTATACTCATTTTTTGAAATCTGCCTTTGAGGCCTCAACATTCTGCCCGTTTTGTACGGTGAATGCGGCGGCTATTTTCAATCAGTCAGCTCAAGACTGGCAGGCAGTGATCAGGCTCATCTTGTAGACCTCGTCGGCGTTGCAGCCACGGGACAGGTCGTTGATGGGAGCGTTCAGACCCTGCAGGATGGGGCCGTAAGCTGCATACCCGCCCAGACGCTGAGCAATCTTATAGCCGATATTGCCGGCCTCGATGCAGGGGAAGATGAAGGTGTTGGCCTGACCAGCCACCTTGCTGCCCTTGCACTTGACCTGTGCAACTTCGGGAGCAACGGCAGCGTCAAACTGCAGCTCACCGTCCACAGCCAACTCGGGATCCATTTCCTGAGCCTTGATCACAGCGTCATGGCTTAAAGCAACGGTGCCGCCCTTGCCGGAGCCCTTGGTGGAGAAGCTCAGCACAGCAACCTTCGGATCGATGCCGAACAACTTTGCGGTCTTAGCGGTCTCAACAGCGACCTCAGCCAGCTTTGCAGCAGCAGGAATCTTGACCTCGCCGGTAGCCTTATCAACGGTATCGGTGTAGTCGATGTTCACGGCGCAGTCGCCCATGGCAATGCGCTTCAGGCCCTCTTCGCCGCAGTCGCGGTCCAGAATAAAGCAGGAGCTGACCAGATGTGCGCCCTTCTTGGTCTTGACCAGCTGCAGAGCGGGACGAATGGTGTCGGCAGTGGAGTAAGTAGCGCCGCCCAGCAGGCAATCAGCCTTGCCCATCTTCACCAGCATGGTGCCGAAGTAGTTGGACTTCTTCAGCAGAGCGGTGCACTCCTCAGCGGTCTGCTTGCCCTTGCGCAGCTCCACCATGGTGTTGACCATCTCATCGAAACCGGCATAGTTCTCGGGGTCGATGATCTCGGCAGCGGAAATATCAAAGTTACCGGCGGCAGCAGCAGCCTTGCACTCAGCCTCGTTGCCCACCATGACGACCTTCAGCACGCCCTCGGCCAGCAGCTTTGCAGCGGCCTCCAGAATGCGGGGATCATTGCCCTCGGTGAAAACGATCGTCTTGGGATTTGCCTTCAGCTGTGCTACCAGCGGTGCAAACATATCAGCCATTGTGATTACCTCCGAATTTACTTTCCAATATTCACATCCAGATATCTGTTGGACACAAGGATGCCTTTCTCTTTTATTCTAGCACATACGGCAAAAAGTTCAAGACAAAATTGGCTTTTTGTGCTACAATTTTTGCCTCACGCATCATCGTTATTTTCCTGCCAAAGCAGTAAAACTCGCCCTGCGTATTCCTCCACAATTTCCCGTAAACCACCTTCCACAAATTTCAATTTTAAGCTATGCACTTTTCATTCACGATTTTTCTTTTTTAAAAATGCAGAAAGTTCCAGTCAGTTCATGCATTTTTTACGTTAAAACGCAAAAAAAGAGCCATTCTCCCGATCCTTCGAGAGAACAGCTCCATAGTATTGGCTTTATAAATATCAGATAGAAATGGTGTTACACACGTCGATCAGCACCGGGTCAAGCGTCTTGGTCATTTCAAGAGCTTCATCCACAGGGTAATCCACCAGCTTTTCGCCCTTCATGCCGACGATGCGGTTATACTTGCCCTGCTCCAGCAGGCACACGGCATGGTAGCCCATTGCAGAAGCGTTCACACGGTCACGCAGAGTGGGAGAACCACCGCGCTGGACATGGCCCAGAATGGTGGCGCGGGAGTCGATGCCGGTGCGTGCCTGAATCTCGTTTGCGATCTCCTGTGCATGGCCGACACCCTCGGCAACGATAATAATGAAGTGACGCTTGCCGGTCTTCTGAGTCTCAGCGATCTTATCCAGAATATCACGCTGCATGTCAAATTCCTTCTCCGGCAGTAGAACAGCCATAGCGCCGGAAGCAATTGCAACATTCAGAGCAATATAACCGGCGTTGCGGCCCATGACCTCGACCACACTGCAGCGGTCGTGGCTCTGGGTGGTATCGCGCAGCTTGTCGATCATCTCCAGCGCGGTATTCATGGCGGTATCGTAGCCAATGGTGTAATCGGTGCAGGAAATATCGTTGTCAATAGTGCCGGGCAGACCGATCATCGGAATGCCGCGGTGGGCCAGCTCACGAGCGCCGCGGTAAGAACCGTCGCCGCCAATAACCACCAGCGCATCAATGCCCAGTTCGCGGCACTTCTCTGCACCCTTGTCCTGACCTTCCTTGGTCTTGAATTCCAGACAGCGGGCGGTATACAGAATGGTACCGCCTGCAGAGATGATGTTCGACACACTGCGCAGGTTCATTTCAAAGCATTCGCCGTTCAGCAGGCCATTGTAGCCACGCTGAATGCCGATCATGCGGTAACCCTTATGCAGGCCGGTACGGACTACGGCGCGCACGGCAGCGTTCATGCCAGGAGCATCACCACCGCTCGTCAATACGCCAATCGTTTTGATCTGCTTTTCCATACGAGAGTTTCCCTCCAATTTGTTTCTTCATTTACCCAATGGTATCACAGCGTTCTCCGTTTTAACGCTGTCCAAAGCACTTCATTTGCCTTGAATCATTATAACACAAACGCCTTATTTTGGAAACAGCCATCCCGCCGGATTTGCGTTAAGATTCGTGCACGGAAATGTCATTTTGTTGCAATGTTGTCCGTTCCGACCAGCCTTTCCAGCTCTTTGAACAGCAGCGGATGGCCGGATGCGTACAGATGGCGCGGCACACGCAGATACTGCTTGGTATCGGTCAGATACAGGAGCACCGGCATGTCCCCATCAAAAATGCCAAGCAGATTGACCACCTTTGCATATTCCCTGCTGCTGCGGGAAGGCACACGGATATACAGCTTCTTTGCTGCCGTTTTCATCGGGTCCGGCCTGCCGTTATCCAGTCGGGCCGGATCGTAATTATCGATCGGGACGATGCTCTCTGCCAGCAGCTTGGAAGCTTCATCCTCCCGTACCGACAGTCTGCCATCGATCACGACGACTGCATTTTCGTGCAGTGAATCCCGGAAAGCATCCAGCACCTTTGGGAATACGATCACTTCCATGGTGCCGGTCAGGTCCTCTACGCTGGTAAAAGCCATCATGCTGTTGGACTTTGTGGTCATCATGCGGCTTTTTACCACCGCGCACACAATGCGCACTTTTTCTCCATCCTTCACATGGGCATCTTCCCCTGTAAGATCCTTGATGGTGTGGGATGCAATGCGTGCCGATTGTTCCCGGTAAGCATCCAGCGGATGACCGGACAGATACAGACCGCTGACTTCCTTTTCCTGCTGGAGCAGTTCCTTATGGCTGTATTCCGGCAGCTGCTTTATTTCATAGTTATCCTCGGAAGCACCGTTCTGTGCTTCCCCGCTCATCACCGAGAACAGATCCAGCTGTCCATCCAGATTGCGCCGAGAGTCGGTCTCAATGCTCTTCAGAATGCCCTCTACGGCCTCCACATGGCTGTGGCGGTTGTTGCCCAGATGATCGAATGCGCCGGCCTTGATGAGGCACTCCACTGCCCGGCGGTTCAGTTCATTGCCATGCATCCGCTTGCAGAAATCGTAAAGGCTGGTGTAAGGCTTATTCTGCCGCCCCTTCACCACATTCTCGATCAGGTTGCGGCCCACATTTTTGACCGCATTCAGGCCAAAGCGGATCTGACCGCTTCCATCCGCCGTGAAGCCGCCGTTGGAAACATTCACATCCGGCGGCAGCACCTTGATGCCAAGGCGGGCACACTCGCCGGAATATTCAATGACCTTATCCGTGTTATCCAGCACACTGGTCAGCAAAGCCGCCATGACTCACTGGGATAATGGCACTTGAGGTAGGCCGTCTGGAATGCCACATAGGCATAGCAGGCCGCATGAGATTTGTTGAACGCATAAGAAGCAAAACTGACCATATCGTCATAGATCTCATTGGCCACGGCTTCCGGGATCCCGTTCTTCACACACCCGGCGCACTCTTTGCCCGGCTCAGTACAGCCATGCACAAAGTGCTCTCGCTCGGCTTCCATGACTTTATGCTTCATTTTTGCTCATGGCACGGCGCACGTTATCAGCCTGGCCAAAGCTGAAGCCTGCCAGCTCGCGGCAGATCTGCATGACCTGTTCCTGATAAACGATACAACCGTAAGTCGGAGACAGGATGGGCTCAAGCTGCGGGCATTCGTAAGTGATCAGCTCCGGATGATCCTTTCCTTTGATGTACTGCGGAATGAAATCCATCGGGCCCGGACGGTACAGGGAAATTCCAGCGATAATATCTTCCAGACTCTGAGGTTTCAGTTCTTTCATGAAACTCTTCATCCCTGCGCTCTCCAACTGGAACACACCGTCCGTCTTTCCCGTTCCGATGGAATCCAGCACTGCTTTATCATTATAATCAATGTCCATCATATCCAGTGGAAGCTTGCAGTCTCCCCTTGCATTTACCAACTTCTGCGCATCCTGGATCACAGTCAGCGTCCGAAGTCCCAGGAAGTCCATTTTCAAAAGTCCCAGCTCTTCCAGCGTGGTCATGTAAACTGGGTCGTGACAGAACCATCCGAAGATCTGGAAAGTGGTACAAAAATCATCCAGAGATCTCTGACCGATCACTACGCCCGCCGCGTGCATGGAAGAATGTCTCGGCAATCCTTCCAGTCGTTTGGACATATCGATCAGCTGTTTTACCTGCTCATCATTTTCATAGAGTTTTCGCAGATCATTGCTGGCTTTTAACGCTTTATCAATCGTAATATTCAATTCCTGCGGAATCATTTTGGCGATGGAATCCACGAAAGCGTAAGGCAGATCCATGACTCGTCCCACATCCCGGATCACCCCCCGGGCCGCAGCGTACCAAAGGTCACAAATCTGCAACCACCCCGGTCTTTTCCGTATTTCTTATCCACATAGTCGATCACTTCCT
>ENA-OQDC01000246-OQDC01000246.1-human-gut-metagenome-genome-assembly--contig:-NODE-246-length-41085-cov-4.256287_pt1 | contig 41085 bp, 41 predicted proteins | sample MGYA00242770_ERZ504601 | MGnify/ENA primary metagenome ERZ504601 (study PRJEB26092, sample SAMD00036305) | human gut metagenome | host: Homo sapiens | study: EMG produced TPA metagenomics assembly of...
GCATATGATATTATTGCTGAAACTTTTGAAAATAAAAATATAAATTATGTTAGTCCATTGCGAGCTTACCGCAAAGATATTATCTTTTAGACGAAGCTATAATAAATACCACTTTGAATACTCAAATGTGGTAACAAGTTTAAGCAGAAGTGCTTGAAAAAAAATAATCGTCAGGTAAAATTCTAAGGGTAAATTGCTTGGCTTAAGAAATTTGGATTGCGAGTAACTGTAAAGGAATTTAAAGATATTATTCATAATATAAAGATTAATCAAATAATTTGGATTTAGACATTACCGATGTGGGATTTGGAATTTCACAGGTATTACCAATTTTAGTCCAAGGTTTTATGTCAAATAATAAATCGTTAACATTAATTGAACAACCTGAAATACATTTGCATCCCAAAATGCAAGCAGATTTGGCAGATTTATTTATTGATATACTTAAATTAGCAGCGGACAAGAAGGGGAAAGTAAAAAAAGTTTATTAATAGAAACGCATAGTGAGTATTTGTTAAAGCGTTTGCGAAGGAGAATCTCTGAAGGTGCTTTAAGCAGTAAAGATGTTGCTATTTATTTTATCGAACCTAGAAATCAAGAAAATAATGATTCAGCTATAATTAAAAATATAAAGATATCAAAAGATGGTTCTTTTGAGTGGCCTAAAGATTTTTATATTACAGAATTTGAGGATGATATGACTTATTTTCAGAATTTAGCAAAAAAAGCGAAATAATGAATAGATTTACTATTGACGTAGATTTTATATCTTTTGCAGGTATGAAAGAGAACTTTGATTTACTGTTTAATGTACTAATGGTATTTATTCAGGATAATGAGTTTAGATTATGTTTAGACTCTTCAAATATAGCATTAGCTGAATATAATAAGATTGCATTGGAGAGTGAAGCTATTAGATTTTGGTTCAAATGTTTGTTTGAAACAGAGCAAAGTAGAAAGTATATAGATTATATAAAAATTGAAAAACAAAAATATTCTCATGATAAACAAATTTATATTGAAATATGTAATTGTTCATATAGTAAAAATAAAAGAATAATTGTTGCCAATAAACAATCCTACGGAGAATTAATGGATATATTGTCAGAAAAGCAAATAAATCTTTTAGACGGATACGAAGCTAAGTCAATGCTAAATACACGTGTTATGCAAATATCATATGGGAATAATTCTCCTAATATTAATGGGAATAATAATATCGTAAAAAAATAGTAATTATTATGAAACAAGTTTCTAAAGGTAATCATTCGCCGAACATCAATGGTTCAGGAAATCAAGTATCAACAGGAAATAATTTTTCCAATACTAATGAAAATAAAAAATTAAAGTGAAATATGCAGCAGGTGGAGGAATAATAGGTTTCTTGCTAGGTATAGCTGCTTCTATAATTGCAAATATAATTACGTCAGGATTATGAATTCTTGTGTATGGGGTTCTTTATTTTTTGAAATAACTGTAAGTTTAACACTTCTGATATTATTAAAGATTCTATATTTGTAATTTATAATTTGTGAAGGTGTCTCAAAAACTAAAATAACGACTCTCTAAAGTTACAGATTGTAACTATAATGTTTAAAAGGGCCGTATCAAACTCTGTATAGAGTCATTATCGGCCCTTTCTTTACTAAACTAAGGTACTCAAGTTTCAAGTTATAAGTTCATATTTTCAAAAAATGAATTTTGACACATCCTCAAATACTAAGCCCGTTTCTAGGTTTGCGTTTCATCCCCTTAAGTATTTGTGCGGATTGTTCCTGATAGGATAGAGGTTGGCTTTGCTTTTTGCCTGCCTCTATCCATATAAGGAGCTCATCCTCATAGAAATATAATTTCTTACCACGTTTATAGGCTGGGATGAGACCTGTACGAGCTAGTCTATAGATTGTCGGTTTTGATTTTTGGATAAGTATGCTAGCCTTATCTATGTCAATTAGTTGATGCTGATGATCAAGTCTCTGTGGTTGTAAGGTTTCAACCAATTGATAAATTTTCTCTACTTGTTCTGTTAAATAGCTTACAGCCTGCGGAAGCTTGTCGAATGTGATAGGTTCTTTTGTCATACTATCTGTTTTTACTTTTGAGGATTGATACTTGTTCATGCAGTATTTATGAATATAAAGTCTGATTTATTGAATTATATGTGGATTTAATTTAATTATGCACTCTGTTTCTGAGTGAGACATCTTTTTGATTATCGTGTTGACTTCATTTTCTTTCATGGTATCAGCAAATACCTTTTTTATGAATTCTGCTGTATATGAACGTCGTTTACCTAATGCTTTACCTATGTTCCAGCCCAAATGCATAACATCTATAGCTTTCAATTTTGAATCTATTTTTATAGGAATAATACTGGTAGAAGTTTTATCCTGAAAGAAGTCCGAAATATACATACATAAACGCTGAAGATTTTCTTGGCTTGTATAAGCAGCCATCGTTTGATGGATGTATATATGTACTAACTCTAGCTTTTTATCGTTCGTACGTTTCTGTTCTATAATAGTATTCGAACGGAGTTTTTCATATTCCATAAATGCTTGTTCTGGTGCAATCACAGAATCATTAAGATGTTCATGGATAGACAAAGATTTGCTATGATGACATAAAAATATGATTATCTCATACAATGCAATTTGCATTGATATATATAATCCTGTAGATATTATAAAGACCGATATAAAAATAATATCTGAGCTGAATTGATCAAAGCCTGCATTGACTGCTTCAATGCGTATAGCAAGTGCTATAAGAAGTAATGTTCCAGCTACACTAGAATCTAAAATAAAATATTCAAATTTCTTCAAATACATAAGCCATATGTTTAACTGTTCGTAAGCAAAGGTAATGTTTACTGATTATGTATTATCAGAAAATGACAAGAGTGACATCAGACTTCATCAAACGTCACTAATTGTCATAAATAGTTTGATTATTATTGGAAAGTAAGAAGTGTTCAGATGAAATAGGGGCGGATTAATTTATGGGATTGGATATAAGACATGAATTTATAACTTATCATATAATAAATAAAAGTGGTATTCTTTCTATATTATATTATATGATAGGTTACGCTATAATTCCAATAATCGTTCCGCTAATGGCGCATAATATTTTTGTACTTCTTCAGCTGTTGGAGTATGACCGCCAGGAAAGTGGTATGAATATTTATAATGCATTAAAAATAAAGGCTCAAAGTGTGCTAGATAGTCATTCTCACCAAATATCCCCCATATATTTTCTTGGTTAGCTACCTGACAATTGTCCCATTGATGCTGTTGAAGTTCTGCGAATTCATCAATCAATGTTTGGTTAATGACAAGCTGCTGGTTTCCGTTAGCTCATGGAGATTTGTATTCATGCGAACCAATACGTTCCATCAGGAAGCTTGTCATTTCGAAATGGGGATTTCCGAGTAAAGCAGGGATATTGTTTTTAGATGCTACTATCTGTGCCAAAAACGAGCCATTACTGTTTCCTACCAATATATCAGGATGTTCTTGGTTGTACAATCTTTGGATAAAGTCGATAGCTTCCTGTGGATGCAGGGGTAAGTCTGGACTCAAGACTGTTGCCTTACCGCTGAAATATTCTTTCAAGGCAAGAGCTGGGATACATGTACTTGATGCAAAGAAACCATGAAGGAAAAGAATTTTCTGTGCCATAATCAACAACCGCTTCCGTCAATATTACATGTTGCTCCTTCATTAATAGGACGTGAACGTAATCCGGCATCTTCTGGATTCAAAGTAACCGTACCGTCTTCCAATACAAAGCAAGGAATTCCAACGGCTCCAACACTTTTGGCTTCATTAAAGGCTGGATGATGATCACGTAATCTCAAGAATGCTTTCAAATCTCTTACGTGTTGACCAATATCGATGACCTCATATTGGTTATTACCTTTTACTTGCTCTTCTACATACGTACAATCCGGACAAGTTTCCATTCCATATATTTTTATCATAGCTGTAGTTATTCATTTAAAGACTCTATTTTCTTCAAAGATAGCGATTCTGTCAGATAAAGCAAACATAAAAACAGGTCATATCCGATAGATTTATCAGATATAACCTGTTAGTAGGTAAGATAAGAGCTATATTATTTCAACGAAATCTTATTAGCTGTCTCTCGCTTCTTGGAATTGACCAAATCAGCATAAATCTGTGTAGTCGAAACATTTTTGTGAGTAAGCATTTTTGATACTGTGTAAATGTCTGTGCCTAAAGAGATTTGTATGACGGCGTATGAATGACGGAAGCAGTGGAAGGTTATGTGCTTTTTGATTCCGGCTTCAGAAATCCATTGCTTGAGAGGCTGATTCGTCATAGCTCTGGTCAGTCCTTTGAATACTCGGCCTGAACCAGGAATACCACATAGTTCCAATGCTTCGTTACTGATGGGGAGAGTGGCTTCCGTCTCTGTCTTTTCCGTACAAATTCTGATGTAATAGCCATTGTCAGGACCGACTTCAATATTATCCCATGTAAGCTGTAAAATATCGCTGATACGAAGACCGGTCATACAGGAGAATAATGAAGCTTGTTTCAGTACAGGAATCTTGCATGGTGTAGTGGCCAGTTTCTTAACTTCTGCTAATGTGAGATACTGCTTTTTGACTTCTTTCCATTCAATCTTGTCTATGAAGTCATTCAGATTTTCACGTAGCATCTTCTCTTGATAAGCTATTTTCAGTAATGCACGGAAAGTTGAAAAATATCCAGCTGCCGAATTTCTCGAAACGCTGATATTAGGGTGACGGATCTGTTTACAGTTCAGTAGATACTGCCTGAACTTCTGACAAAGCTCTACCGTTACATCACCGAAAGTGCAATAGCCGTTTACAAACTTTTCAAAATGCTGGTAAACGCAGTCCCATTTGTGATACTTCAGTTTTGCTTTCTCACGAAAATAGGCAAGGAAGTCAGCTTTCATTTTGTGCTTGTCAAGAAATCCAAATTCTTCATTGACGATTGCTTGTACTCTGATACAACGAATGGCTTCAGCCTTACTCAGCATCTCATTGTTGAAATCACGTTCAATCTCATTTTTAGGACGGGCATAGATATAAATGCCAAGATATTCCCTACGACTCATTTTCATTGTGTACGGATTGCGAATAGCCGGATAATAGTCCAGGTAGAGAGAAATTCTGCCGTTACTGATAACTCTTTGTCTCAATGTTACGTTAGTACATGTAAGTGCCATAATATAAATGTTTTTGGTTGATAAATTATTATTATCGGTACAAATTAAACTGGTGTTTTCTTGGTGAGTATTCACACCGGGAAATAACTTATACCGGGATTATTCAATGATAGGATCTTCGAACAAATTATCGAGCTCAGGTTTGGATATAAGAGTATATTTTCCTTTCTTAATCTTGGGAATTTGATGATACTTGGTATAATGGTATAACTGGTCTCTTGTTATTTTGAATTTTTCCATAGCCTCTCGAACTGTATAGTATTTGGGTTCTTCAGCCTGACGTATTCCCTTTGCTGTATCGAAGTGCTTTTTTGAATAGTATACAGTAATACCAACCTTCTTTTTCGGAATGGCATTTTTATAAACAAAAGAGTATATAGCGTTAAGGCTCATTTGAAATTTGTCCTGAACTTCTTGCACACTATACCATTCTGTAATGTCTGCATCTGGAGCCTTCGAGGAAAAATAAGTATCAATATGCTTTTTACTCCAGTAAGTCTTACCACGATTGAACGTTTTTGGAATTTTATTTTTCCTAGCCATCACAAATATCCATGATTCGCTAACATTGAATTTTTCTATAATTTCAGCTGTAGTATAAAATTCTGTGATTGCTTGTTTCTCCTTAGGTGGCAACTTAAAATCTGCAGCTGCAGGATGATTAAACATATTGTTTATGTCATCTTTGCTTAAAAGAAATTTAGTTCCTATACGTGTTGCTTTTAGATCGCCTCGTTTAAGGTAACCATATATTGTTGGTCTTGTTACTCCAAGATAAATTGCAGTTTCTGTAATAGTCAGAAAAGGTTTGTCTTTAATCTTCTCAATAGGTTTTTCTGTAACAATTTTTTCAGTTAAATTATTATTGGCAATTATTGCTGCATCACGCTTACGTTTCTTATATAATGCGTTTCCACACTTATGGGAACAACAATTTGTCGTCGTTTTGTAGGCAATAAATTCTTTACCGCACCAGGCACAAATTCTTTTAATTTCAATTCTACTTTTCATTTTATTTCGCTTTATTTCACCCAATAATCTGTATAATCCCGTAAAATTCTGTAAAATGGCGTAAACTCACTCCACAATCTGTCCAGCGTAAAATGCCGGAATTTTGCTTCGTGGTACAAAAACGGTACAAAAAGATGATGTACAAAGCTTATAAATGACTAATATTGACAGTAGAGCAACAAAAAAGGCGCCCCGTAAAGAGCGCCATATTAATCGATTGTAATCAATTTAACTCATTGATAATCAGATGGTTACTTGCCGATGCAAAAGTGCTTAAAAATATTCCCTAGCACCTCATCCGTCTCAATCGTTCCGCCCACGATTTCTCCCAAGTGATAAAGACATTCGCGAAGGTCTTGTGAAACCAGGTCACCGGAGAGCTGCATGGCTAGTCCGTCTTGTACGCGGTGGATAGCTTCCAGCGCACGGCTTAGTGCTTCGTAGTGGCGGATATTGCTCACCACTACATCGTTCTGTGAGAGGTCAGGCAGGGCGGCAAAGTTCACCAACTGCTTCTGAAGCTGGGAAAGTCCCTCTTTCTGCTTGGCCGAAAGGGACAGCACGCAAGCATCCTCCGGCAAGTCGGGGAGAGCCGCTTTCAGGCTAGTGAGCTGTACATCCGTCGAAGCCGCAGTATCCACATCATCCGATGAAAGCAAGTCCGCTTTGTTGAGCACAATCACCAGGTGCTTACCTTCGCAGCGTGGCAGAATCTTGTCGGCCAACTGACGGTATTGTTCTTCGGCACAAGTGGTATCAATAACCCAAAGCACGATGTCGGCCTGATCCAACTTCTGGAAGCTCCGTTCGATGCCTAAACTTTCGATGGTGTCGGTTGTTTCGCGGATACCGGCGGTATCGATGAAGCGGAAAGTGATACCTCCCAAGTTCATGGTGTCTTCAATGACGTCGCGGGTGGTGCCGTGGATGTCGCTCACGATGGCACGTTCTTCGTTCAGGAGGGCATTCAGCAAGGTGGACTTACCGGCGTTTGTTTCGCCGACAATAGCCACGGGCACTCCGTTCTTCAGAGCATTGCCCACGCTGAACGTATCTACTAAGTGATGGATAACTTGCTCAATCTGACGGGCGATGTCTTCCAGTTCCGAACGGTCGGCAAACTCCAGTTCCTCGTGGTCGCTGAAGTCGAGTTCCAGTTCCATGAGGGAGGTGAGGTGGAGCAGCTTGTCACGCAGGACAGCCAGTTCACGGCTGAATCCACCACGCATCTGGTTCATGGCCATGCGGTGGGTAGCGGCAGAGGTGGATGCAATGAGGTCGGCCACGGCTTCGGCCTGACTCAGGTCCATCTTGCCGTTCAGGAAAGCACGCTGGGTATATTCACCCGGTCCGGCGGCACGGCATCCTTGGCGGATAAGGAGCTGCATCACTTGCTGGAGGATATAGCTCGATCCGTGGCAGGAAATTTCCGTGGAATCCTGACCAGTGTAAGAGTGGGGAGCACGAAAAAGGCTGACCAGCACTTCGTCGATAATTTCTCCTTCGGGCGTGAGGATATGACCGAAGGTGAGGGTATAAGGTGCGCGTTCGGCTAATGGCTTGCCAGAAACGGGCTTAAAGATGCGGTCGGTGAGGGTGATGGCTTCCGGGCCCGACACGCGGATGGTGCCGATGGCTCCGCCTTGAGCGGTGGCAATGGCACAGATGGTATCTTCAGTTTGTAATATGTTCACGTGTATATGTCTTTTTAAAATCCTTGCAAAGATACGGTTTTCGGGTTACATCCGGAAGTGGAGCCGGCAGATTTATGCGGGCTGATAGAGGGTTTTCACCAGCAGGTCGACTACTTTTTCGAGGTATTCACGGTCGGTTTCGTCGAATGTAGCCAGCTGGTCACTGTCGATGTCGAGCACGCCCCGCACTTCTCCTGCGGCTATCATCGGCACGACGATTTCGGAACGAGAGAGGGAACTACAGGCAATGTGCCCGGGGAACTGGTCTACATCGGGCACGAGCTGGGTACGTGCTTCAGCCCAGGCAGTGCCGCATACGCCACGTCCTTTCTTGATGCGGTAGCAGGCCACGCTGCCCTGAAACGGACCAAGGTGGAGTTCGCCTTCGTGTACGAGGTAGAAGCCTACCCAGAAGAATCCGAAGGCTTCTTTCAGGGCGGCACTGGTGTTGGCCAGTACGCTGATTTCGTTTTTCTCGCCTTCAATCAGAGGGGCGAACTGTTCGAGGAACTGAGCGTATCGCTGACGCTTGTCGGTAAGGGTGGATTTAAAACTTGCTTCCATGTGAGTGAATTTTCAGATATAAAAACAGGCCCTCTTCCGAAGAAGAGAACCTGCTGATTCATAATACGTTTGTTAAATTCTTTCGAGTACGACTTTAATCAGGTCGTCAATCTTGTTCTTGTATCCGGTGTTAGCTTCCTTGGCTACGCGGTTCGCAATGACCATGCATACGGTGGTAGCTTTATGGCCTTGCAGACGTGCCAGTCCGGCCAGTGCAGAGCTTTCCATCTCGAAGTTGGTGATGCGGCGACCCTGATATTCGAAGCTCTCGATTTTCTCGTTCTGGTGCGGGTCGGCCAGTGGAATACGGAGCTGGCGTCCTTGCGGACCGAAGAAACCACCACAGGCTACTGTCACACCACGTACCATGTCTGTACCGGCGATACGGTCTACCAGTTCTTCGTTGGCATGAATCACATAAGGAGCCGGTGCACAGAGATTGCCCGTCCAACCTAAATGGTTAAGCAGAGCACGTTCCATGTGCAGGTCGCACACCGCGTTACGTCCTTCGTAGAAGTTCAGAAGCCCGTCAAATCCCACGGAGATAGCGGAACAGATGTAGGTGCCTACAGGCGTATAAGGTTGCAAACCGCCGCAAGTACCGATACGCACAATTTCCAACTGACGGAAGGTATCGTTTTCTTCACGGGTCTGGAAATTGATGTTGGCCAGTGCGTCGAGTTCGTTCATTACGATGTCTACGTTGTCGCATCCGATACCGGTAGAGGTTACCGTGATGCGTTTGCCCTGATAAGTACCGGTCACGGTACGGAACTCACGGCTTTCCACTTCGCATTCTTTGGTGTCGAAATGAGAAGCTACGAGAGCTACACGTCCGGGGTCGCCTACCAGAATGACTTTATCTGCCAGGTGTTCCGGTTTCACGTGGAGGTGAAACACCGAACCATCTTCATTGATGATCAGTTCTGAAGGAGGAAAATACTTTTTCATACGCATTTGTTTTTAGTTAGCAAGTTAAGTGTTTTGTTTCTGTCTTTTTATTTGCCTATGGGTTCATGTCCGGCCGGATGTGAATCAGGGCGGGCAATGCTGCTTCGCATGTCGGTGTCGGCCTGAATGTTCTTCATCCGGTAGTAGTCCATGATACCGAGGTTGCCGCTGCGGAAGGCTTCTGCCATGGCTTTGGGCACTTCTGCTTCTGCCTGAATCACGTTAGCACGGGCTTCTTCGGCTTTAGCTTTCATTTCCTGCTCCAGGGCAACAGCCATAGCACGACGTTCCTCAGCCTTTGCCTGAGCGATGTTCTTGTCAGCGTTAGCCTGGTCTATCTGCAAGGAAGCTCCGATGTTCCGACCTATATCGATGTCGGCAATATCAATGGAAAGGATTTCGAAAGCAGTACCTGCATCCAGTCCTTTACGCAACACGAGCTTGGAGATGGAGTCGGGATTCTCGAGTACCGATTTGTGGTTTTCGGAAGAACCGATGGAGGAAACGATACCTTCGCCTACACGAGCCAGTACGGTGTCTTCACCGGCACCACCCACTAATTGGCGGATGTTGGCGCGTACGGTTACACGAGCTTTGGCTATCAACTGGATACCGTCTTTGGCTACAGCAGTTACAGGAGGTGTGTCAATGACTTTCGGGTTGACTGACATCTGTACGGCTTCGAACACGTCACGTCCGGCCAGGTCGATTCCGGTGGCCATCTGGAAAGACAGGTCGATATTGGCTTTTGATGCCGATACCAGCGCATGTACCACTTTTTCCACGTGTCCGCCGGCCATGTAGTGAGCTTCCAACTCGTCGCGCGTAATGGTGCTCAGTCCGGCCTTGTGGGCTTCAATCATGGCAGGCACAATGACGTAAGGCGGCACGTTACGGATACGCATCAGGAACAGCTGGATGAGCGAAATCCTAACCCCTGACACCTTGGCCGAAAGCCAGAGAAAGAAAGGCACGTAGTGAAAGAATATGACCAGAAAGATAATGACACCTCCGGCCAGTATAAACGGAAGATAAGCGGGATTAATCATATAACTTAGATTTAAAAGTGAATACAAAAAGAGAGAGGGGGATTAGGCCTGCTTCACGTAAACAGTGGTTTCGTTGATACGGACAATTTCTACCAGTGTTTTTTCGTCGATGAATCCGTCGGCCGATTGCACCTCGATGATGTGTCCGTTGAAGTCGGCATTACCTATCAGGGTAAGGCGGGTAACGCTCATGCCTTTGTCACCGGGTTTCAGGTCCATTCCTTCAAAAGGTGAGGGACGGTAGTCGAGCGTTTTCTTCAGCGACAGACGGTCTACAGTCTTTGAGCGCATGAACCACCATGTCACGCCGATGATGCCCAACAGGGAAACTCCTAAGGTAATGAATCCAGCCTCCGAACCGAGCGATGTAAAAGCGGAATAGATGGCATACAGAACGCATACCGCCGACCCGATTCCCGCTATGCTGATGCCGGGAATCAGGAAGACCTCTATGGCAAAAAGTATCAATCCGCCTACGATGAGTGCAATGATAATCAGTGTTTCCATGGTTATGTGAATATATTAAGGATTCTTGAGCTTGCGGATTTCCGTGTTCCGGATGTTGAGGGTCAGACGGGCTATTTCCTCGCGCAATTCCTTCACCCGTTTTTCCTGGTCCAGTATGCCGGGAGTCAGTTGGCCTTTTGTGCTCTGATTGCCGGAAGCATACTTGGCCCGTACTCTGTCAAGTGCATCAATCATCGTATCCAAATCCTTTTCCTTCTGCTGGAGCAACTGGAATTTCTTCCGTGCATCGGCCGAACGGAAATCGCCAAGGGTGTGATAGATGGCGTTATCGTCCACTACGAAACGGAAATCACCTTTCTTTTGAGTTTCATTGCCTCCGTACATCACCTGTGCCAGTTGCTGTTTGGCGATACGTACCTTATCGGCATCGTTCCAGGTGTGACGGATACCGTTCAGCATGGCTACATTGGTCAGAAGCGCAGGATCGGTGGTGTCATAGTCATACACCCGCTTGGAATTGTTGGGGGCAAACACGTACACACAGACTTTTCCTTCCGGCTGATAGCGGTCGGAAGCAAACCAGCCCAAGTCGTTGAAGTCGTCGATGGCATACATGTAGTCATTGGCAACAGAGTTGAACGGGAATCCCAGATTGTCCGGCCGGAGATAGGCATTGTCATCCGAGTCATAGCGGGTAATGAAGATATCATATCCGCCCAGACTTTCTTCCCCCTGCGCGGCATAATAGAGGGTGATACCGTCCGAATCCAGGAAAGGATAGTTCAGGTTGGTTCCTCCCTCTTCCAGTCCTTTCAGCGGCTCCGGATCACTCCACTTGTCGATCATTTTCACGCTGCCGTACAGGCTGGTTGCTCCGTCTGCATTGGGACGTGCCAGAATCTTCTTGTCACCCATTTCGTTGGTGAATTCCGTGCATCCGCTTTCTCCGGTTGCCTTGATCTCACCGGATTCCCGGCTGAGCTTATAAGCACTGAGAAAGTCCCGCTTGCTGACCGTGAAACTGTCGATTACAGCCACCTTTTCCACTCCCCGGATCATGCGGGCTCCCATCCGGTAGCGTTCCATCAGGGTTTCAGCTTCTGAAGTGTCCCGTTTTTTCCGTTCCAGCCAGTAGATGTGATCCTCCAGATTCTGGATGGCTTCGTCAAAGCGGTACAGATCATAATAGGCTTTGCTCAAATAAAGAAAGCCGTTGATCACTTTGCGCTCTGCACTTTTCTCCAGATAGGGAACCGCTTTGCTCAGTTCTCCCGTTTCATAGCAGCAGGCACCATACCAGAAGTTATAGTTGGCATTCGAAGGAGCCTGTCTCACCAGCTTCTCGAATACGGGCTTGGCTTCGGCAAACTTGCCTTCCGTAAACCATTTCTGGGCCTGGCTTAAAGTCTGTGAGAAAGCATTGCCGGTAAAACACAATGCCAAAAGGGGAAATATGTATTTCTTTTTCATTGTCTCTGTCATTTAAAAGTTTCTCAAATATAGGCATATTCTCCGAATTATGCCATTTTCATTCCTTCATTTTTTATTTTTAAGTTCCTTCCTGCTCCGGGAGATCTGTTTCCCCGGAACAGGGAGACCGGACCCGTCTTTTCCGGAGGTTTCTGAACCGGTTGGATCTTATTGCGAAATTAGCAAATTCTGTGACACAATCAAAACATATTTTTCGTAATTTCGTCGCCGTTTTAACAAGATACGAAACATGGGAAAAATGACGGAAGAAGACCGCCTGATGCGTCGCATCAACCAGCGGTTTATGAAAGGAGTGATGAATTACAAACTGATAGAGGAGGGGGACCGCATTCTGGTGGGCCTTTCGGGAGGAAAGGATTCGCTGGCCTTGTTGGAGTTGCTGGCCCGGCGTTCGCGCATCTACAAGCCGAAGTTTTCAGTGGTGGCGGCGCACGTGGTGATGAAGAACATTGCATACGAATCCGACCAGACTTACTTGCGCGAATATGCCGAAAGTTTGGGAGTGCCCTACGTATGTTATGAAACGGAGTTCGATCCGTCTACCGATACGCGGAAGTCGCCGTGCTTTCTCTGCTCATGGAACCGACGGAAGGCCCTTTTCACTGTGGCAAAAGAGCAGGGTTGCAACAAAATCGCCTTGGGACATCACATGGACGACATACTGGAAACCCTGCTGATGAACATGACCTTTCAGGGAGCATTCAGCACCATGCCGCCGCGCCTGGTGATGCGCAAGTTTGACATGACCATTATCCGCCCCATGTGTCTGGTACACGAAGCCGACCTGAAGGAGATGGCCGCTCTCCGTGGTTTCCGCAAGCAGGTGAAAAATTGCCCGTACGAGAAAGATTCTCACCGTTCGGATATGAAAGAGGTGCTGGCACGCCTGGAAGCCATGAATCCGGAGGCTCGCTATAGCTTGTGGGGAAGCATGAACAACATCCAGTACGATATGCTTCCGATAGAAATAGAAGAAGACGACTCACTCAAATAAATGTCAGTCGGCAGAGTGAAGAATCACTTGTTTGCCGGACATGGTGACTTTTCCTTCGGCAATCAGTTCTGACAAGGCACGGGCCAGTGACGGACGTGCCACTCCCAAAATAAAGGCTACTTCCTGCTGGTTGTGGATGCCTCCGTGCATCTTCAGGTAGTTCAGCAGGCGTGATTTCAAACTTTGCAAGGCAAACTCGTTCAGTTTTCGGCTCAGGAACAAACTCCGGTCGGATATCGTGGCAATGAAATTCCGCATTACAGCCGGCTGGGCATGCATGAACTCCTCAAAACGTGTCCGGTCCATTACAAGTACCTCACAAAGTTCCGTGGCTTCCACATTCACCGGAAAACGATTCTCCGAGGCATAAATAAAAGCCGGTGCCAGAATGTCGGGTGCCTTAATCCAATCGATGGTAAGCTGCTTGCCCTCGGCATTCTCCATTTGTGTCCTCACATGTCCCTTTATCAGAATAAACAAGGAGCGGCACACGTCACCCTGGCGGGCAATAAATTCTCCTTCCTTATATGTGCGCAGACTGTTCGGGGCTTCACAGAGCAACTGATAAAGTGCCTCCGGGTCACAGCCTTCAAACAGGCTCATTCGGCTCAAAATTTCGGTATGCATCTTTCTTTTAACTTTTCTTTGGGTTACGTGTCACATAGGTGACAGAAATCCCGTGCAGGATTCCTCATCTTTGCGCAAACTTATGAAAAATCAATAATACCCAAGAAAGAATATGGAAGGAAATATGTTTTGTTATCAGTGTCAGGAAGCGGCTAAAGGCACTGGATGTGTGTTGAGAGGAGTATGCGGAAAGAAAGATACCACCGCACGCTACATGGATTTGTTGCTCTTTGTGGTGCGCGGCGTGTCGGTGGCTGCCGATGCCTTGCGCACGAAGGGACACGAAGTGGAAGCCGGTACGAATGAGTTTGTCACCGACGCACTTTTCTCTACAATTACCAATGCCAATTTTGACGATGAAAGTATCCTGGCTCGTGTGAGGAAAGGGACTGGAACTGCGCGATTGTTTGAAGGCACGTGCCGTGGAATGCAGGTATCGTCCTACCGGAAGCAGATGACTGACACGGAACGGTAAAGAGGAAGAATACCTGTCCAAGTCAGCTTCCGTAGGAGTGTTGAGAGAACCGAACGAGGACCTTCGCTCAGTTGAAAGAACTGCTGATGTACGGACTGAAGGGAATGGCAGCTTACCACGAACATGCCATGCGTTTGGGATTTGCCGACGAGGCTATTCATGCCTTTATGCAATCGGCTTTGGCACGTATCACCACACAGACAATGGGAGCAGACGAACTCGTGGCTTTGGTACTCGAGGCCGGACAGCACGGAGTACAGGTAATGGCTTTGCTGGACCGTGCCAACACCACCCGCTACGGGCATCCGGAACTGACGAAGGTAAACATCGGAGTAGGGAAGAATCCAGGTATCCTGATCAGCGGACATGACTTGCACGACCTGGAAGAGCTTTTGCGCCAGACTGAAGGTACGGGAGTAGACGTATACACGCATAGCGAAATGCTCCCGGGGCACTATTATCCGGCCTTCAAGAAATACAAACATTTTGTAGGAAACTATGGAAATGCCTGGTGGAAGCAGCGCGAAGAGTTTACGGCATTCAACGGCCCGATTGTGTTCACCACCAACTGTATCGTGCCGCCACTGGAAAATGCGACTTATAAGGAGCGGATGTTTACGGCTAATTCGACGGGGTATCCCGGATGCAAGCATATTGCCACGGATGCCGAGGGACACAAGGATTTTTCAGAGGTCATCGCACTGGCCAAACAATGCCAGCCGCCTCTAGAGCTGGAGCAGGGAGAGATTATCGGCGGATTTGCCCATAATCAGGTAATGCAATTGGCTGACAAGGTAGTAGAAGCCGTAAAGAGCGGTGCCATCCGCAAGTTTGTGGTTATGGCCGGATGTGACGGACGCATGAAGAGCCGCGACTATTATGCCGACTTTGCTCAGGCACTTCCGAAAGATACGGTCATCCTTACCGCCGGTTGTGCGAAGTACCGTTACAACAAGCTTCCGTTAGGTGATATTCAAGGAATTCCCCGTGTGCTCGATGCCGGACAATGTAATGACAGCTACTCACTGGCCGTCATTGCCTTAAAGCTGAAGGAAATCTTCCAGTTGAACGACATCAACGAACTCCCTATCGTGTACAACATTGCTTGGTACGAACAGAAGGCGGTCATCGTCCTGTTGGCCCTGTTGAGCCTAGGCGTGAAACATATTCACCTAGGGCCTACCTTACCAGCTTTCCTCTCACCAAACGTAGCCAAAGTACTGGTAGAACAGTTTGGCATCGGAGGCATTACTACCCCCGAAGCGGACATGAAACTGTTCGGTATCTGTTGACGGCTTAATACGATTTCTCGTTAGCCAGATTCCAAGCGTTGAGGAAAGAAGCCTTGGTAATTTCCACCACCTTCTCCCAGTTCAGCTTGTCGGCATGGTCAGAAGGCTGGTGGTAATCCGGATGTCCGTCTGTGTGATACCAGATGATGGGAATGTCGTGTACGGCAAACGAAGCATTGTCGCTTCCTCCCACCGGACGGTCCCACGGGCGGTAATCCGGTTGCAGTTTCAACCCGTAACGGGCAATGTCATCCTTAAGCCACTGGCCCAGTGCCGGATGTGCTTCCGTATAGAAATACACCACGTGCTCGGGTTGTTCCGGTCGATTGTTCCGGCCAATCATATCGAAATTCAGATAACCTTTGATTTCCTTTACAAAATCGCAGTGCTGCACGAAGTACTTAGAGCCTAAGAGTCCTTTCTCTTCTCCATCCCAGAATGCAATGATGACGTTGCGCAGGGGCTTTTTGCCACTAGCCTGAAAAGCACGGGCAATCTGCATCACAGCCGATACACCTGATGCATTGTCGTCGGCTCCGTTGTAGATTTTGTCACCTGCCAGTGTTTCATCAATGCCCAGATGATCGAAATGCGCGCCTACCACCACGTACTCATTGGTCCGTTCTCCTGGAATCATGCCTAATACATTGGCCATGCGGAGCGAGCGGTGCGTGCCCTGCTTCAACTGGGCAATGGAATCGGGATGTACCTGCCAGCGGCCTTTCTGCTGCCGTTCCTTGGCACAGGCTTCGAATGGCTGGTAATACGAACCATCATACAGAGGAGCGATGCCGGCTTCCTGAAGACAGGAAACCAGGTAACGGGCTGCCACGCGCGAACCAATCATGCCGGCTTCACGTCCTTGCAGCGCGTCATCGGCCAGAAAGCCTACAATGGCCTCGGCAGAAGGGCGGTTGATACTCTTCAGACCTTTTTCTACGGCGGTCTGTGCCTGAAGGAAAGATGTACCGCATGAGCCTATCGCCCACACCAGTAGGAGAGAAGTGATTGTCTTTTTCATAATGAGAGCAAAAATAGGCAGAACTTATGAATTTCACAAACTTATCCTAAAAATTGAGATTGATTCCAGCCATCACAGTGGCACGCGGCATGGGATACCCGGCATTGATTTCATATTTCTGTGCCAACAGGTTTTCACCACGGGCCCAGATGTCCAGCCAGCGGTTCACACGGAAAGTGGCACGCAGGTTCCAAAGCACGAAATCTTCAGTCACCACGGGGTCCGTCTGCGTATAAAGTCCGGCAATGTATTGCAGACCCGTAGATACGTTCCACCGCCCTTGCGAGAAACTAGCTCCGGCGTAAAGTTTATGTTCCGGAGCGGCGATGACCGGATTCTTCATGTGAAGATAGCTGTAATTTCCGTCTACCGACCAGTGGCGGTCGATACGGTAGGCAGCCTGTACTTCTACACCCGCATTTTCTATCTCTCCGGAGTTCTGGTTCAGCATACCACTTCCGTTAGGATTCGGCAACGTTTGGATAAGGTTCTTTCCGTCAATAAAGAACAGATTGACGCCATACTGCAGCCTGCCATTCATCAATCGTTGTGAGAAGGCCAGTTCATAGTTCCACATAGATTCCGGTTGCAGGTCAGGGTTTTGTGGCGGAAACATGTACATTTCCCGAAGAATAGGGTAGCGGAAGCCTTTTGAAGCCGATGCCTTCAGTTCCATAGCCTGTGGCAAATGGAAAGCCAGACCGACCTGTGGCACCCATTCCGTTCCCACACGCGAATGATGGTCTACCCGAAGTCCGGCATTGAACGTCAGCCACGAACGGATGTCCTGACGCAAATCCACGTATCCGGCCAGTTCATCTTCCTGCTTATCCACCAAGTCGGCAGACGTACCCGCATTTTCTCCACTCACATACTCATTCCACGCATGCCCTCCGTAGCGGAACCAGTCGAAGCCAAAGGTAATGCGGCTTCCCTTGAAGAATCGGGTACTTTGATAGAGCGAAACACCCATCATGTGGTCGCGGGAGTTGAAGCGGGCATCTTGCGGACCCTCTCCGGCAGAAGGAGTGTATCCGTCGTTAATCCAGTGGTTCCCCCAGTTATAGAAGAAGCTCCATGCGCCGGAAGTCTTTTCGTAGTGGTTTTCCATGGCAAAAGAAGTTACTCCACGCGTAATGCGCTGGTCACCGTCGAGCAGTGGATCCGTCACCGGACCGGGATAGGAGGCATTGAAATGTGTCACGTTTACATCTCCATGCAGGTTCCAGTGTTCAGCCACTTCATATCCCAGCTTGGCATATCCTCCGTACTGTTCAAATCCCATATCAGCCCGATGCCCGTCGGTACGATTGTAGGAGCCCGATACCACACTCGAGAACCGTCCCTTGCGGGCACGGTTGGTCAGTTCCGTTTCCAGTGTGTTATACGAACCGTAACCTGCATGAAGGTGTGTATCGACCCTGTCTTCCTGCATCTTCCGTGTCACAATATTGATTACGCCTCCCATGGCATTCGAACCGTAAAGTACCGAGGCTGGTCCTCTAAGCACCTCTACGCGCTCGGCCAGAAACGACTGGTAGGCATCGGCTATCGGATGACCGAAAATCCCGGCATATTGCGGATGGCCGTCAATCATAACCATCAACCGGGCCGTACCTCCACTCAGTCCGCGCAGAGAAATTCCGCCCGCCGCTCCGGTTGACACACCGTAACCCATGATGCCTCTCGAAGTGACAAAGAGACCAGGCACCTGCTCAGTAAGCACGGGCAACAAAGACGGTTGCAAGGCACTTTCTATCTGGGCACGCCCCACTACCGACACGGTTTGTGAAAGATGCCGCACATCCGTTTCATGGCGTGCTCCGGTCACTACCACCTCGTCCATCTGGTGAATCTTGCTTGTCAATGAAAGTGTATCTCGTTGCGGCTTCTGGGCCATTCCTGCATGACAGGCCAGGCCGAGCAGTAAAACAGGTATCGTTCGTTTTTTCATTCAAGTCGTCAATTAAATGTATGCAAGTAAAAAGATGCAAAAGTAAAAAATCCTATTAAAAAACAAATTGCTCAGAGCCAATATAATTGCCCCTGAGCAAGACCTTATTCTAATTCTTTTATCAAGTTTTTTATTCTGCTAACGAGAGGGTTACGGTAACTTCTCCTTTGCCACCCAGCAAATCCAACATCTCATTGCGGCTGGACACGCCATCCACCTTTCCCAAGCGGGTAAAGTTCCATGAATTCGTATCGTAATAAATAACAAACGAGTTGCCCTGATACAGAATCAGGTCGCCGGGAGCTGTGGTTGTCTGCCGATCATTTCTTGGTAGGGAAAAGCCTAAAGAACCCACCTTTTCCATATTTCCGTAATCATTCATGCGAATGTCTACACTTCCTTGCGCCAATTGTTTCATCAGCGCCTCTGTAGATGAATTCTTTACTAATGTAGCTGTAAAAGAGCGACCGTTTACGGTCAATTTAAGTGTATTATTTTCCATAGGAGTATCTTCATTTTCATCGTTTTCAGGATGTTCATTGGTTTCACTATCTCCGGCATTCCCCGACTGTTCGGGTGTGTTCGTTTCAGGTGCAGACGGGGTATCGTCCGAAGGATTGCAGGCAAACAGGGTCATGCCGGCAAAAAACAGAAGCGGGAATAACAAGATTCTCTTCATAAATAAAAATGTAGGTAACAGAAAAGGGAAGAGTGAAAGGTCATCGGCTCCCGACAAAAGCGAGAAGCCGATGACGCTGGATAGATTATTGCAGTTTACTATATTCTTCGTCTGAAACCGGTTCCAGCCATTCGTTCGAAGTGTTTTCTCCTTCTACTTCGAATGCCAGGTGTGCAAACCAGCTGTCGGCTGCTGCACCATGCCAGTGTTTTACGCCGGCAGGAATATGAATCACCGTGCCCGGCAGAATCTGTACGGCAGGTTTACCTTCTTCCTGATACCATCCACGGCCAGCCACTCCGATAAGCATCTGTCCGCCGTCTTTAGTCGCCCGGTGAATATGCCAGTTGTTGCGGCATCCCGGTTCAAAGGTCACATTGAACACCGGCACCTGTTCCTTCGAAACCGGAGCCAGGTAACTCTGACCGATAAAGTATTGTGCAAATGTGGTATTCGGTTCTCCGATTGGGAAAATCATTTCGCGCTGGAAAGCTGCCTTTGCCTCTTCTCCGGTTACATCTTCCGCCCAAACTTCCTTGGCCTGACGGAAAGCGGCCCATGCTTTCGGCCATCCGGCATAAAAGGCAATGTGCGTAATGATTTCCGAGATTTCCGTACGGGTGATGCCGTTCTGCTTGGCAGTCTGCAAGTGATAAGTCAGCGAACTGTCGGTAATACCCTGACTGATAAGTGAAGTGATGGTAACCAGACTCCGGTCGCGCAGACCGAGTTTGTCGGTACGGCTCCACACCTCACCGAAAAGTACATCATCATTAAGTTCCGCGAATTTAGGAGCAAAATCTCCCAGCTGGTCGCGTCCAGCCGTCTGTTTAATCGTTTCCTGTGCCATAATAGTTGTACTGTTTATTACCCATGCGGCAAGCGCAAGGACCATTTGTATTTTCATAATGGTATAAGTTATTGGTTTGTCTTCTTTTTCAATGGCAAAGTTAACCGATTAATATGGGGAGAATGTATACCATTTACAGATGTTTATACCCGAATTGTGGAAAGTGTTTTCAGGTATTGCATAATATTCGCCTATAAAAACAGCCTTTTAGGAAATGATAACCTATCTGTTTTTCAGCTTTTTCTGTTCCTTTTCAAAATTCTCTAAGAAATGAATCTCTACAGGCGAAAGACTATAAGTAGTTCTTTCCTTGAACTTATCGTATTCCATATCTGCTTTCTGCTTTGCCAACTCAGCAGAAATTTTTCCAGCATGGCTTAACAGCTCTTTTCCAGAAAGCTTTAGAAAATCGTCCAGCTTTTGAATCCAGTCCCTCATATACATGGGCTTGTGCGATTTGGCCTGAAGTTCGGCAAAATCCAAATACAGACTGACGATTCGGTTGAGTGTATCCAGCTCATCAGAAGAAAGATAGTTCTTCGCTATTTCTGCATCCGTACGTTTAGGCAATGCTCCCGTCCAGGAAGTCAATCCCATAAAATCTTTTTCAGCGTTAGCACGCTCGTATATAATTTCGGCAGCGGTATGACCATGTACAGAGAAATGCATCTTGTTTTGTACAGTTTTGAAGAACTGCATGGTAGCTTCAGTGCGCGGGTCATAATCAATGCTTAAGGCGTATATTTCAAGTATTTTGCGATAGAAAACCTTTTCCGAAGAACGGATGTCACGGATACGACTTAGCAGCTCGTCGAAATAGTTTCCTCCGCCAGCTCTTTTCAGCAAATCATCGTTCATGGCAAATCCTTTTACAAGATATTCACGCAGAACTTGTGTGGCCCAAATTCTGAATTGTACGCCACGGTGCGACTTGACACGATAACCTACGCTGATTATCATGTCGAGGTTATAATATGCCACCTGATATTTTTTATTGTCAGCGGCAGTTGTTGCAAAAAATGCAACAACTGAATCCGGATTCAATTCTCCATCCTCGAATACATTCTTTATATGTCTTGAAATAGTCGATTTGTTTCTCTGAAACAATTCTGCCATCTGGTCGGTAGTAAGCCACACTGTATCATTGCATAGCGTTACTTCTATTCTTGATTTGCCATCCTCTGTCTGATAGAGAATTATATTTCCATTGTTAGGCTGCTCATTCATGGTTGATTTCCTTTTTTACGGATACACCTGTCACATTACTTGTAGAACAACTATCAAATAAGATTGAATATTTTATTTTTCCCAATGTTCAATCTTATTCCACCAAATGTTCAATCAATTTCAAAGATACAAAAATATTACTCTGCAAAAGAAAAACCTCCTCTAAACAACCGTTTCCTCGCTTTCTACTATCGTTGGCTAGGTTGCGTTTTCGCATAGTCAAAATCAGAAAACAATTCTTTCTATTTGCCGCTGCACTCGGCTTATACTATCTTTGCACCATGAATTACCTGGAAGTGTTTGGAACCCTCGTAGGGTTAGTCTATTTATGGCTGGAGTACCGTGCCAGCATTTACCTGTGGCTTGCCTGTATTGTGATGCCTGCCGTCTATCTGGTGGTGTATTATCAGGCCGGACTGTATGCCGATTTTGGAATCAACGTGTATTACCTGCTGGCTTCGGTGTATGGCTGGATAGCTTGGAGCAGAGGAAGGAAAAAGAAAAACATACAGCAAGCTGAAGAAGAAACACCCATTACACGCATGCCGCGCAAGGTATATTTCCCCTTGACAGCTGTGTTTATTCTGTGCTGGGTGGTTATTGCCTGGATATTGATTACATGGACAGACAGCAGTGTGCCCTGGACAGACAGTTTTACTACGGCACTGAGCATCATAGCCATGTGGATGCTGGCCCGCAAATATGTGGAGCAGTGGGGAGCCTGGATGATTGTGGACTGGGTGTGTTGCGGACTGTACATCTACAAGGGGCTGTATTTCACTTCGGCACTGTACGGGCTTTATGCAGTAGTGGCCTTTTTCGGATGGAGAAAGTGGCTGAACCTGATGACGGAACAGGTATGTGACCAAACGAATAAAGAGTAGAAACAATGAATGACATAAAGAATGAAAATGAGCGACTGACTTTGCCGTTTGTTCCTGAAGCGGTGATAGTAGGAAACGGAGACTTCCCTTCACATCCGTTCCCATTGGCTGTGCTCGATCAGGCACCTTGCGTGGTGTGTTGCGATGGGGCAGCGAATGCGCTGGCCGACAGCGGACGTGTGCCCGACTGGATTGTGGGTGACGGTGATTCGCTTTCGGAAGAGAACCGGAACCGTTTTCAGGACCGGATTCATCACATCCCGGACCAGGAGACCAACGACCAGACCAAGGCGGTGATGTTTCTGCTTTCGCAAGGGATAAAGCAAATTGTCCTCGTAGGGGCTACGGGTAAACGGGAGGACCATACACTGGGAAATATCAGTCTGCTTATGGAATATCAGCAGATGGGGGCGGAAGTGGTGATGCTGACCGACTACGGTTTCTTCATTCCTGCTACAGGTGATAAGATATTTGCCGGATTCCCCAGGCAGCAGGTGTCTGTCTTCAATTTTGGGGCAATACAACTTCGAAGCGAAGGACTAAAATATCCTATCTATGATTTTCACTCTTTGTGGCAAGGTACACTTAATGAAGTGGAACACAGCAGATTTCTGCATTACAGTCAAAAGGAAAGTTAACCTGGTGTTATTGACGACCTACGGACTGAAGGCCTAAAAAAAACGCCCTTTGCGTTTTTATTCAAAACGTCAAAGAGTTTTACTTCCAAACTGCAAGTGCGTTTTAGACTCAAACGTCCTTGCGTTTTCCCTAAAATGTACTTGTGTTTTCCGGCAGACCTCTTTTTGTCTGATTTTTAAGTTAATAAATCATTAGCAATCTTGCTTTTCTCCAGCAAAAATACTAAATTAGGGCATCGTGAATTTTAAATGTAATGCCTATGAAAAAGTATGTAGCTGAACTAATCGGAACTATGGTTCTTGTACTGCTGGGCTGCGGTAGTGCCGTATTTGCAGGAGGAGTGGCCGACACAGTGGGTGCCGGTGTAGGAACCATCGGAGTGGCCATGGCATTCGGTCTTTCTGTCATTGCCATGGCATATACCATAGGAAACATTTCCGGCTGCCACATCAATCCGGCCATTACATTGGGTGTATGGCTGTCGGGAGGCATGAAAACGAAACGGGCTTTGATGTATATGCTGTTTCAGGTTGTAGGCGCCATTATCGGTTCGCTGATTCTTACATTGTTAGTTTCGACCGGTGCACACGGAGGACCGACGACCACAGGCTCCAACAGTTTTGCATCTGATGCCATGGGACAGGCGTTCCTGGCCGAAGCCGTGTTTACCTTTATCTTTGTGCTGGTGGCGCTGGCTGCCACGGACGAAAAGAAAGGGGCTGGCAACCTGGCCGGACTGGCCATCGGACTTACGCTGATACTGATTCACATCGTGTGCATCCCGATTACAGGCACGTCCGTGAATCCGGCACGAAGCATCGGACCGGCCTTGATGGAAGGCGGACAGGCCATCGAGCAACTCTGGCTCTTTATCGTGGCACCTTTCGTGGGAGCAGCTTTCAGTGCATTGGTGTGGAAATTCCTTCGTACTGAATAAGTAAAGACACGAGGATAGCATGTCTTTTCATTTAAAAAACGTATCTTTGCAGCCGATTTTTAAATAAGGAAAAAGATATGCTATCACAAGGTATTTATTCGATTGTTTTACTGATTTTCTCGAACATCTTCATGACGTTTGCCTGGTACGGCCACCTGAAGATGCGTGAAGAGTTCAGCTGGTTTGCTTCACTGCCACTGATTGGGGTGATTGCGTTCAGCTGGGCCATTGCTTTTTTTGAATATTGTCTGCAGGTTCCAGCCAACCGTTTAGGGTTCAGAGACAGTGGGGGACCGTTTGACATCATGCAGCTGAAAGTGATTCAGGAGGTGATTACGCTAGCCGTATTTACCATTTTCTCCATGATTGCGTTCAAGATGGAGTTGAAATGGAACCACTTAGCTGCATTTTTCTGCCTGATATTGGCTGTGTATTTCGTATTCAAGAAGTGAGATAAGACGCTTGTCAGTTCTGCTGTTCACGTAGGCGCTGAATTTCACGCTGCACGTCGTACTGGTTGTTTCTGACTTTATCTTTTCGGAAGAATTCTTTTCGCCGGATGGAGTCCTCGGCTGCTTTCTGGCGAATGTATTCATACAAGTTTCCCGCATCCTCCGCCTGCGCTGGTTGCGGGTTTTTCTTTTTCTCTTCTTTTACGGTATCGGGCCGAATCTCCGCTTGTTTCTTTACGGAGTCAGGAGAGGCATAAATGGGCAGGAGAGGGGATTCCGAAAAAGCCGGCTGCAAAGTGAGCAGTGTCTGCATGCTGTCGGCTGCCTGTTTCTTACGAAGCTGACGGTAGAAGTTGGGCACTTTCAAGCTGTCGGCAGCCGTAGGTTGATAGTCGGCATACGTTTTCCAGGCATTGGCATGCTTGCGGTTGTGTGCCAGCATACGCCCGCGACGGGTCATGTTGTCATAGATAAAGCCCATGAAATCGAGTCCGCCAATACCGATGCCTACACCTGCAGAGCCTCCCACACTTTCATACATCCGACCGGGAGAAGGCTTGATGCTACGTCCGTATTCTTCGTCTGCATATATACGATTAGGATTCAGTGTCCAGGAGATTTCCCACTGCTTGGGCCGACCGGCTACTAATACATCGTATACAGGGTCTTCTCCGAAACGGGTCCAGATGGTATAAGGCTCCATGCGGACATAACTTTCCGGTTTCCACACTTTGGTGGTATCAATCAGGCTGCGGGGCACTTTCAGGTCCACTTTAAAGTCCATCCACTTTTTGTTCAGCGGGGCTTCCAATGGTTTGTTTTCCTGTTTGGGTAGGGGATTAAAGTCAAATTGAATCATTTTTACTGCATCCATGTTGAGTTGCAGTTCTTTTTCCTGCTGCTGACTCATGGCGGGCAGGATGCCGACTGTACATAGAATCAGAGTCAGCCGGGATGATAGATGTAAAGAGTAGTTCATGCCGTGTGCGTGTTTATAGTCCTTTTACTCGTCCTCCCTGCATCCAGCACTTACGGTAGTAAGGCTCTTCCAGCCGGCTGACAATGACGCCAGAACTGGTGCTGGCATGCACGAATTTTCCGTCTTTCAGGTAAATGCCTACGTGATTGGCGACGCGTTTACGCCGTCCGTTATGAAAGAACACCAGGTCACCTTCCTGTAACTGGCGCTTGGATATTTTTCGGCAGTTTTCCGTCCGCTGGGCGTCGGAATTGCGTTGCAGTTTCTTGTGGTACACTTTTTTATAGACAGCCGACGTAAAGCCTGAACAGTCCGTTCCCCGGTGAGTGCTTCCCCCGTGGCGGTAGGGCACTCCAATCCAGTCGGCTACTTCCACGTAGAGTCGATGATTGTCGTTGGCATCGATGTCCATTTCCAGTCGCACAGCTGCACGTGCCAGTTCACGGTAGTCCACGCGCGGAGCACGTGTGCCACACGAAGAAAGTATGAGACAGAGCCCGAACAAGATATAGGCTGAAAAACGAGTGATGCAGTATTTGTACATGATTGTTTATTTTGAACAAATGTACGTAATATCCTTGTTACATGGATAGGTGCTTAGGGTATTTTAGAACCTGTTGAAGATTGTTTCATTTTGCTTTTCTTATATCCTAACATAAAAAAACAGCGCCTCTCCCGAAAATGGGAAAGACGCTGCCTTTACAAATTGATTATCTATGGTATATTATTTCTGCACTGGAGAGCTCATGCTGACTTCCACTTCGTTCTTCTGTCCGAAGAAGGTCTTGGCAAAGGCTTTCAGGTCGTCACCGCTGATAGCATTCACTGTGGCTTCGTATCCGGTATTCATATCCAGATTTTCCCAGTAGTACGTGTTCAGGATATTCATCCAGTAACCGTTTTCTTTCTGGTTCTGCTTGTAGGTCTTCAGCATGTATTCCTTCACCTTGCTCAGGTCTTCACTAACCGGACCTTTTTCGATGAATTCCTGAATACCTTCGTTAATCAGTTTCACCATTTCTTCACGACGGTTCGGGTCAGTGTCGAAGTATACCTGGAAGGCTCCTTTTTCTTTCGGATACTTGCTCAGGCTTCCGCTACAGCTTACGCCGTATGTTCCACCGGCATCTTCACGTACGGTACGCAGGTAAACCATGTTCAGCAGCTGGCCAAGCATGCTCATCTGCAGGTTGTTCTTCAAATCATACTTGCAGTCGCCAGAATATACCATCAGCACAGTAGCCTTCGGAGTTTCCAGTTCTTTCACGAAGTTGTTTTCGAAGTGTCCTTTACGGATAGCCATACCTGTATCGCGGAATTTTTCATTACGTTTGGTAGCAGGCAGTGCACCCAGGTACTGCTCGATAAGCGGAGTAGCTGTTTTTGCATCTACGTTACCTACCAGGATGAAGGTAAAGTCGCTGGCATCCGCAAAACGGTTCTTGTAGAATTCCATCACTTTGTTGTAGTCAATCTTGTCGAGCATGTCGGTCTTCATAGACAATGCACGCGGATGACGGTTGTAAAGTGCTACGTTGATAGAATCGCTGAAAGCAGTCATCGGGTCAGCTTCCTGATTAGCCAGAGCAGCCTTGTTACGTGTAATGAAAGAAGTGAAGGCTTCCTGGTCCATACGCGGCGCAGTGAAGCGCAGGTAAGTCAACTGCAGCATGGTTTCCAAATCTTTCGGAGAGCAGCTTCCTGACAGTCCTTCTGAATAGGTGTTGACCGTTGCACTGGCTGATGCCATCTTTCCGGCCAATACTTTATCCAGGTCTACAGAATTGAAGTTGCCCAATCCACCCAATGAAGCAATCTGGCTAATCAGAGCGAACTGCAATACATCTTTATCGTTGAACAAAGAAGTTCCACCCGGACTGAATGCTTGCATACGCACTTCGTCAGCCTTGAAGTCTGTCGGCTTCAAGATGACACGCACACCGTTGCTCAGTGTCAGGATAGTAGAACCGAACACACCCTGTTCTGTTTTCACTACCTTTCCAGCCTGTGGTTTTTCCTTCATCAGCGGTTCATCGGATACCTTGTCTACATAAGCTGTCAGCTTTTCAGCTTTTACCTTGTCGATTACGGCTTTCAGTTCGGCTTCCGTCGGATATTTCATACCGTCTTTTTCCGGACAGAATACGCTCAACACGATGTTTTTCTCTGTGATGAGCTGTTGCATTACTTGATTGACAGCTTCTACCGGAATATTCGGCACAATCTGATTCATGATGGCATATTCATTTTCAATGCCCGGAATCGGTTCATTGTCAATGAAATGACGAACGTATTCATTTACATAGCTTGCATTACGCTGCTTGTTACGTTCATTGTAAGCAGATTCCAGTCCACGCAGGTAATCAGCTTTCGCACGGGTATATTCGCTGGCTGTGAAACCAAATTGACGCACGCGTTCAATTTCGCGCATCAATGTTTCTGTGGTCAGGATAATGCCGTCTTCCTTGGCTGCAGCAAAGGCCGCAAATGCTCCTTTTGTCTTAGCCACCAGATAATCTCCATCCTGTACACCTGCTTCGATGAACGGTGGGTTAGCCTGCTGGGTCAGCTCGTTCAAACGGCTGTTAAGCATACTTTCGATAGAAGAAACCATGTAGTTCATTACCAAATAACCCATGTTGTTCTTCTGGTCGTTAGGCACTGCGTCGTGCTTGTGGAAAAGATATACGATGGGCACCTGCTGTTCCTTGTCCTTTGCCACGGTAATGATAGGTTCATCATTGTCGGGCACAGGGAAGTATTTACGTTCTGCAGCATTGGCCGGCATTTCAATCGGAGAGAACAGCTTCTTGATTTTTGCTTCGATGCTGTCCACATTGATGTCGCCCACTACCACGATACCCTGCTGGTCTGGACGGTACCATTTTTCATAATAGTCTCTCAATGCCTGATAGGGAAAGTTATCTACCACTTCCATTGTTCCGATAGGCAGACGGTAGGCATACTTGCTGTCTTTATACATGGCAGGGAATACCTTTTCATACATACGCATCATGGCTCCTGTGCGTGTACGCCATTCTTCGTGGATAACTCCACGTTCCTTGTCGATTTCTTTCGGAGCAAGCGTCAAGTCGTTGGCCCAGTCGTGCAAAATCAACAGACAAGAGTCCACGATTCCGTCACGGATAACTGGTACGTTAGAGATGTTATACACAGTTTCATCTACTGAAGTATAAGCGTTCAGGTTAGCTCCAAACTTCACGCCGATACTTTCAAGGTATTCACGAAGCAGATTGTCGGGGAAGTGAGTGGTTCCGTTGAAACACATGTGCTCCAGGAAGTGCGCCAGACCACGCTGGTTGTCTTCTTCCAGGATAGAACCTACTTTCTGTGCAATGTAAAAGTCGGCCTGATTGTCGGGCAGCTCATTGTGGCGGATGTAGTAGGTCAATCCGTTTTCTAACTTGCCGATACGCACGTTGGGATCGGTAGGGATGGGCGGCATCTGTTGGGCAAATGCGGTCATCGCACCTCCCACAAAAATTACCGCCGCAAAAGTTCTTTTCAAAACTTTCATCGTAGTTTTTATTTAGGTTGTGAGTAATCAAAGAAGCCCATTGGCAGAGAGATAGCGCTCGGCTTCGATGGCTGCCTTGCATCCGCTTCCGGCTGCTGTAATGGCCTGGCGGTAATGCGGATCGGCTACATCACCTGCAGCAAATACGCCCGGAATACCGGTGCAAGGTGTGTTGCCTTCAGTAATGATATAACCGGTTTCATCGGTTTTCACCCACGGTTTGAAAATGTCTGAATTCGGTTTGTGACCGATAGCCAGGAAGAATCCGTCGATGGCCACATCGTAGCGTTCTTCGTCGGCTTCACCCATACGTTTCACTACGTGCATGCCTTCCACACCGTTGTCACCGAACAGACCAACAGCATTGTGCTCAAACAAAACGGTAATATGCGGATGATTCAACACACGTTCCTGCATGATTTTAGAAGCCCGGAGGAACGGCTTGCGTACCACAAGGTATACCTTGCTGGCCAGTCCTGCCAAGTACACTGCTTCCTCGCAGGCAGTATCGCCACCACCTACTACGGCTACGGTTTTCTTGCGGTAGAAGAATCCGTCACAAGTAGCACAGGCACTGACACCCATACCTGCATATTTCTTTTCGTCTTCCAATCCCAGATATTTAGCCGTAGCACCGGTAGAAATAATCACGGTATCAGCGGTGATTTCCTTTTCGTCGTCTATCACAAATGTATAAGGAGCCTTGCTCAAATCAGCTTTTGTCACAATACCGTTGCGAATGTCAGCACCGAAACGTTCAGCCTGTCTTTTCAGGTCGTCCATCAGCACCGGACCGGTTACACCTTCCGGATAGCCGGGAAAGTTTTCTACTTCGGTAGTAATGGTAAGCTGACCACCAGGTTGTATACCTTCATAAAGTACGGGAGAAAGATTGGCACGGCTGGTATAGATAGCGGCCGTGTATCCTGCGGGACCTGATCCGATGATCAGGCATTTTACATGTTCTGTTGCCATAAATTTGGAATAAAGTTTGTCTTAATTTGAGTAATTGCAAAGCAAATGTATATATTTTTTAGAATAGTCCTTTTATTTATTCAAAGAATTTACCGAAATATGCATTCTTTATTCATTCTTATTCGACCTTTGAGGGGGGATTTTTATTGCATAAATGAAAAATAGATGCTAACTTTGCCCGTCAATTAGATAAAACTAACATTTAATAAAGATATGTTTAGAAGTCATACTTGCGGTGAGTTACGACTCGCCGATGCAGGCAAGAACGTGACACTGGCCGGATGGGTGCAGCGTGCACGTAAGATGGGAGGAATGACATTTGTGGACCTCCGCGACCGCTACGGTATTACGCAGCTGGTGTTCAACACGGAAATGAACGCCGAACTTTGTGAGCGTGCCAACCACCTGGGACGTGAATTCGTGATTCAGGTGAAAGGAACAGTAAGCGAACGTTCCAGCAAAAATGCCAATATCCCGACGGGAGAAATTGAAATCATCGTATCGGAACTGAATATCCTGAATTCAGCCCAGACACCGCCTTTCACTATTGAAGACAATACGGACGGGGGAGATGACCTTCGTATGAAATATCGTTATCTGGACTTGCGCCGTACTGCTGTACGCAAGAACCTGGAACTCCGTCACCGCATGACAATGGAAGTTCGCCGTTATCTGGACAGCAAGGGCTTCCTGGAAGTGGAAACTCCGATGCTGATTGGTTCTACTCCGGAAGGTGCACGCGACTTCGTGGTTCCTTCACGTATGAACCCGGGACAATTCTATGCATTGCCTCAGTCTCCGCAGACTTTGAAGCAGCTGCTAATGGTTTCCGGCTTCGACCGTTATTTCCAGATTGTAAAATGTTTCCGTGATGAAGACCTTCGTGCAGACCGTCAGCCTGAGTTTACACAGATTGACTGCGAAATGAGCTTCGTAGAACAGGAAGACATCATCAATACTTTTGAAGGTATGGCCAAGCATTTGTTCAAGGAACTTCGCGGAGTGGAACTTACTGAACCGTTCCTGCGTATGCCGTGGGCAGATGCCATGAAGTATTACGGAAGTGACAAACCGGATTTGCGTTTCGGCATGAAGTTCGTCGAACTGATGGACGTGCTGAAAGGTTACGGTTTCTCTGTATTCGACAATGCAGCTTATATCGGTGGTATCTGTGCAGAAGGTGCAGCTCACTACACTCGCAAGCAGCTGGATCAGTTGACAGAGTTCGTAAAACGTCCGCAGATTGGTGCCAAAGGTATGGTATACGCCCGTATCGAAGCAGACGGTACCGTGAAGTCAAGCGTAGACAAGTTCTACAGCCAGGAAGTGCTGCAGAAGATGAAAGAAGCATTCGGTGCTAAACCGGGGGACTTGATTCTGATTCTGAGCGGTGACGACGCCATGAAGACTCGCAAACAGCTTTGCGAACTGCGTCTGGAAATGGGTAACCAGCTGGGCTTGCGCGATAAGAACAAGTTTGCTTGCCTGTGGGTAGTAGACTTCCCGATGTTCGAATGGAGCGAAGAAGAAGGTCGCTTGATGGCTATGCATCATCCGTTCACTCACCCGAAAGACGAGGATATTCCTTTGCTGGATACCGATCCGGCTGCCGTTCGTGCAGATGCATACGATATGGTTATCAACGGTGTGGAAGTAGGTGGTGGTTCTATCCGTATCCACGATTCAGCATTGCAGGCTAAGATGTTCGAAATCCTTGGATTCACTCCAGAGAAAGCACAAGAACAGTTCGGCTTCCTGATGAATGCCTTCAAGTTTGGTGCACCTCCTCACGGTGGTCTGGCATACGGACTTGACCGTTGGGTATCTCTGTTTGCCGGTCTGGATTCTATCCGCGACTGCATCGCCTTCCCGAAAAACAACTCCGGACGTGACGTGATGCTGGATGCTCCTGGCTTCCTCGACCAAAAACAGCTGGATGAACTGAACCTGAAAATTGACCTCAAGGAAAATAATTAATAACGTTTCAAAGAAAAGACAAGAAAGTAACCGGATGAAGGAATCGGTACGGATTATACGCTTTGCAATAATAGGAACGCTCAATGCCCTGATTGCAGCTTTCGTAGTATGGCTGTTGATGCACATCGAGGGCGAGAGTTATATTATAGCCAATATATGCGCATACATCGTAGCACAGATACACAACTTTATCTGGTGTAAATACTGGATTTTTCCGCTTGAAACAGATGACAAAAAAAATAGCATCTGGCATCAGATGCTATTTTTTATTGGTGCTTTCGCACTGGCTTATAGTGCGCAGTTCCTTTTTCTTCTTATGCTCGTGGAGCTTCTTCACTGCAATGAATACCTGGCACAGTTCCTCGGACTCTTTGTCTACGGTGCCGTCAACTTCATTTGCAATCGCCGCCTGACTTTCCGTTAGGCCATTTTCATCAGATTTTCTTCTTCAATGTACTGAAGTTTCTTTTCCAGTATCACTTCACGCGTTTTTTCCGTGTTGTCGGTACGGAACACCAGTATACCTTTTCCTCCCAGCAAGAAGGAATAGAGATAGGAAATACCTATGCCTGTCTCGCTGAAACTGCGGATGGCATCGGCAGCCCGTCCCGGCTCATTATCCAGACTAATGGCAAACACTTCGGATACGTTAGCTGAAATGCCCGCATCCTTCAATACTTCATAGGCACGCAACGGCTCGGAACAGATAATACGGTAGATGCCGTACTCTACAGTATCAGATATGGTAGAAGCAATCAACTGGATATGCGCTTCTTTCAGTAGTTCAAGCACCTGAAGCAGTGTGCCCGACTTGTTTTCTACAAAAACAGATAATTGGTGTATGGTCATACTCTTTATTTTTAAATCAATGTTTTTCGCAAATCTTTCACGCGTACGGCTTTTCCTTCCTGCACGGGCAAGCTTCCTTTAGGCACCAGTTTCACACGCGGAGTAATCAGAATTTCGTCTTTCAGCTGACGGGTAATTTCCTTGGTCAGATTCTGAAGGAATCCATAGTCATCGGTAAAGTCATTCAATTCTACTTCCACCGTCATCTCATCGTTCGCATCAAGGTTGGTCAGCGTAATGAGGTACTCATTACCCAGTTCCTTGAACTGCAACAAGATGTTCTCAATCTGAATCGGGAAGATATTTACACCCTTGAGAATCATCATGTCATCACTGCGGCCTTTCATCCGGTCAAGACGCTTGTGATGACGTCCGCAAGGACAATCGCCTGGAAGAATGCGGGTCAGGTCGCGCGTACGGTAACGCAGCAGCGGCATTGCTTCACGGTTGATGGTGGTCAGCACCAGTTCGCCCACTTCGCCTTCGGGTACCGGTTCCAGTGTGACAGGGTCCACAATTTCTACGATATAATAATCCTCCCAAATATGGAGTCCATTCTGTTCCATGCATTCAAAAGCTACTCCCGGGCCACACATTTCCGACATACCGAAAGAGTTGTAGGCTTTCACACCCAGCATCTGTTCAATACGGCGACGCTGTTCGTCAGAATGCGGTTCGGCTCCGATAATCAAGGTCTTCAGATGGGTATCGCGGCGCGGGTCGATATGCATTTCTTCCATCACTTCATACAAACGGCCGGCATAACTCGGGATGGCATGAAGAGCGGTGGTACCAAAGTCGGTGATAAACTTGATCTGCCGCTTGGTATTGCCGGCAGCAGCTGGAACAGTCAGCATACCCAGACGTTCGGCACCATACTGGAAGCCCAGTCCTCCGGTAAACATACCGTAGCCGGAAGAGTTCTGAAAAATATCTCCCTTACGCAGTCCCACCATATACAAGCAGCGTGCTACGGCATTGGCCCATTCTTCCAAATCGTGCTGTGTGTGCAAAATCACGGTAGGAGTTCCTGTGGTACCACTGGAAGAATGGAGACGGACTACCTCTTCCAAAGGCACGGCAGAAAGTCCGAACGGATAATGATCGCGCAAATCCTGTTTGGTAGTGAAAGGGATTTTCTGTAAATCCTCCAGTGACTGTATATCTTCCGGTTTGATGCCGCATTGCTGAAAGCGTTCCTTGTAGAACGGAGAATGCATACAACGGTCAATGGTTGCTTTCAACCGTTTCAACTGAAGTTTCTCAATGTCCGGTCTCGACAAGGTTTCCACTTCAGGATGCAAGTACATTTGGTCGTTTTCATATTATTTTCGTTGTTTGATGCACAAATATAGAAATAATAAACTAAAACCAAATAAAACTTTCATTTTTCTTTAATACTCTTCAAATGATTCAAAATTTGTCAGGATAGCTACTGTATATATATCCTCCCTAAGCGGAAAAACAGGGAATGCCATTTCCGGTCTTATATGAAAAGAGCCACTGCGAATCCCTCTTTTACAAAGAAATGCAGTGGCTCTTCTTATTTTCTATATCAAACCAACGTGATTTTAAAGGCCTTATTCAAAGCTCCCGTAACGTGTAGGCAGCAACTTACGGTCGCCCAATGTATTATCAATACGTGCCACGTTAATCCAGAATTTGTTGTCTCTTACACTCTGAATCGGATAAGCCGCCTTAGCTCGTCCATAAGGATGAGTCCAAGCATCTCCTACAATCTCGTATTCCGGATGAGGAGCGTTCACCAATACGTTGTCTTCTTTGTCGGCCTTCCCAGTCTCAATCTCTGCAATTTCTTCACGGATATGTACCATGACATCCACAAAGTTGTCCAGTTCTGCCAGACTTTCACTTTCCGTCGGTTCAATCATCAGCGTACCGTGTACAGGGAAGGAGAGGGTAGGTGCATGGTAACCATAGTCCATCAGACGCTTGGAAATGTCATTTTCCGAGATTCCGCTTTCTTCGTGTATCTTTCGGCATTCCAAAATCATTTCATGGCCTACGAAACCGTTCTTTCCGCGGTATACCACTCCATACGCATCTTTCAGGCAAGCAGCCAGGTAGTTGGCATTCAGGATAGCTGTTTGAGTGGCTCTTCTCAGGCCTTCTGCTCCCATCATGCAGATGTATCCGTAAGTAATCGGCAGGATACCAGCACTTCCGTAAGGAGCAGCAGATACTTCATTCTGCGGATTGCCCGTGCTGACATGTCCCGGAAGGAAAGGAACCAGATGCTCGGCCACACAAATCGGACCTACACCCGGACCGCCACCACCGTGAGGGCTCGCGAATGTCTTATGCAGGTTCAGGTGACATACGTCTGCTCCGATAGTACCCGGGTTAGTCAGTCCTACCTGTCCGTTCATGTTTGCCCCGTCCATATATACCTGCGCACCGCACGCATGGATAATCTCACATATCTCCTTGATTTCCTCTTCAAAGATACCGTGAGTAGACGGATAAGTAATCATCAAAGCTGCCAGCTCATCCTTATGTGCTTCAGCCTTTGCACGCAAATCTTCCAAATCCACATTTCCATTCTCATCGCAAGCACACGTCAGCGGTTCGTACCCCGCCTGTACAGCCGAAGCCGGATTGGTGCCATGTGCCGAAGCCGGAATCAATACCAGTCGGCGGTTACCTTGTCCGATGCTTTCCTGGTAACTTCTAATCACACGCAAGCCCGTATATTCACCTGCTGCACCAGAGTTCGGCTGGAGAGATACGCCTGCAAAACCTGTAATCGTCTTCAGCTGTTCCGAGAGATTGTGAATCAAAGCCTGGTATCCCGCAGCCTGGTCTTCCGGAACCAACGGGTGAAGGTTCATCCAGGCCGCATTGCTAAGAGGCAACATTTCGGATGCCGCATTCAATTTCATGGTACAAGAACCCAAAGAAATCATAGAATGAGCCAACGAAATATCCTTCCGTTCCAGACGTTTGATGTAACGCATCATTTCCGTTTCAGTGTGATACTTCTGGAAGACTTCGTGAGTGAGGTATGTGCTCAGACGCTGGAACTGTGCGGCAACAGGAGCTTTTTCTGGTATAGCACATACATCATGCATCGGTTCTTCTGCCGCTACAGCAAACAGATTCAGAATCAGCGTAGCATCTGCCTGCGTGGTGGTTTCATCTACACTGATACCCACATCACCATTATCAAAATAGCGCAGGTTGATTTCCTTGCTCAAGGCAATGGTGCGCACTTCCTGAATGGTCACGTTGTCCGGCAACTGTATTCTCAGTGTATCAAAGAAATTTTCGTTCTGCAATTTATATCCCAGCTTCGTGAGCTGTTCTGCCAGCCAGAAAGCCACGGCATGCACATGATTGGCTATTTCCTTTATGCCGTCAGGTCCGTGATATACGGCATAGAATCCGGCCATGGTAGCCAGCAGCGCCTGTGCCGTACAGATATTGGAAGTCGCCTTTTCACGCTTGATATGCTGCTCGCGAGTCTGCAGTGCCATGCGGTAACACAGATGACCGTATTTGTCTTTTGACAGACCGATGATACGTCCCGGCATATTTCGTTTGTATTCATCACGTGTAGCGAAATAAGCCGCAGAAGGTCCTCCATAGAACATTGGTGTTCCCAGACGCTGTGAGCTACCGAAAGCAATGTCAGCTCCCCATTCACCAGGAGGAACCAGTAGGGCAAGCGACAGGATATCGGCTGCTACGGCCACCTTGCATCCTGCGGCATGTGCCTGCTCGGTAAATTCCCGATAATCTTCTATGCTTCCGCTGTTATTCGGATACTGTACGATGCAACCGAAAATATCCGGCATAAAAGTCAGGTCCTTGTAACTGCCTACCTTTACTACCATTCCCTGCGGAATGGCCCGGGTACGAATAACCGCCAGCGTCTGAGGGAATATTTCTTCATCTACAAACAGCACGTTGGCCTGCGCTTTCTGTTGTGCACGGCTTCTCAGTCCGTACATCATCGTAGCTGCTTCCGCCGCAGCCGTCGCTTCATCCAGCAGAGAGCAGTTGGCCAGTGGAAGGGCAGTCAGATCGCTGATCACCGTCTGAAAATTCAGCAACGCCTCCAGTCGTCCCTGGGAAATTTCAGCCTGATAGGGCGTATAGGAAGTGTACCAAACCGGATTTTCAAACACGTTACGCTGAACAACTGCCGGAGTCACCGTGTCATACCACCCACATCCGATATACGTCTTATATAGCTTGTTCCGGGCTGCCAGTTTGCCGATGTGTTCAGCAAATTCACGTTCCGTCATGGCAGCTCCCAGTTTCAAAGGTTCTTTTAACAGGATATTGGCAGGAATGGTTTTCTCTATCAGTTCATCCAGACTGCTTACTCCAATTTTTTTCAGCATCAGCGGAAGTTCCTTTTCCCCGATGCCGATGTGTCTGTTTGCGAATGTCGTTGTTTTCATGATTATTAAGGTAAGATTTATGGTTTTCAAGCAAAAGAATAACGCATCAGCGGAAGAAAGGATTGTTCATCTTTTCATAGCCGATGGTAGTGGGGTTTCCATGACCCGGATACACCATTGTTTCGTCAGGGAGTGTCAGCAAACGTGCGACGATACTTTCCCTCAACTGGTCAAAGTTTCCGCCTTCCAGGTCTGCACGCCCGATGCTGCCCCGGAACAATACATCACCGCTGAACATGCAGTGCTGCGCTTCACAATAGAACACCATGCTTCCGGGAGAATGGCCGGGCACGGCAAGCGCCTTCAGTTCTATATTTCCTATTTTTATCAGATCGCCGTCATGCACGTAGCTGCCCAGGGCAGGAGGTTCCTCGTTCAGAGGGAAGCCGAACATCCGGCAATACTCTGCCGTTCTCGGCAACAGAAATTCATCTTCCTTTCCGGCTTCGGCACTGACTCCAAACTCTCTGAGCATAAATGCATTGCCGAAAATATGGTCCAGATGCAAATGCGTATTCAGCAAGTGCGTCACTGTAAGTCCGTTTTCTGCAATGAACTTCTTCAATGTCTGCTGCTCTTCCTGATAATAACATCCGGCATCAATTACAGCTGCCTGCAGCGTTTCCTCGTCCCACACCACATAGCAGTTGACCGGAAACATATTGAATTCAAATGTCTTAATTTTCATATCGATTATCCGTTGATTGTGACATAAACCACTTTCTTGGTCTCAAAAAATTCCTCTTCAAAATAATCCTTCAAATCATACATAAGTGTCTGGTGCTTTACAGGCATGACTTCCCGTTCCAGTTCACCGCCCTTCAGGCAAATCAGTCCGTTGGGGAGGGCATTGTGCTGTTCCTTCTTGATATTCTTGCGGATGATTTTCAACAAGTCGGTCAGCGGCATGACGGCCCTGCTTACCACGAAGTCGAACAATTGCTTTTCTTCCTCCGCACGGCAATGACGGGTAGTGACGTTCTTCAAGCCGATGGCATTGGCTATTTCAGTAGCCACCTTCACTTTCTTGCCGATGCTGTCTACTAGATGGAAATGTGTTTCCGGAAAGAGAATAGCCAGCGGAATTCCAGGGAAACCACCGCCGGTACCCAAATCCATCACAGTAGTTTCCGGACGGAACTGCATGACCTTGGCAATGCCCAGTGAATGCAGCACATGATGCTCATACAGGTTGGTAATGTCTTTTCGCGAAATCACGTTGATTTTGCTGTTCCAGTCGGTATATAGGTCATACAAAGCCGCAAACTGCTGTTGCTGAACCTCGCTCAGGTTCGGGAAATATTTTAAGATAATGTCCATGTACGATTATTTCTTGATTAAATAAGTATTGATTTCTTCGTAGGGAACCGTCAATTGGAAACGTCCCATGTAATAAGGTGCAATGTCGTAGGTGTTATAAAGGAATGTCACTCCCTCTTTTTCGAGCAGGAAGTTATCGGGCACATACAAATCCGTGTCCAACAAGATACCTACCGCCTGAAGTCCCTCTACACAGGTCAGGGTATCTGTCTCCAGCTTTTTATTGGCTTCTGCCAGCAGTTTGTCCAGAATCAGCCGGCAAATATCCTCTTCAGTTCCTTTGGCAAACACTTCGCTCTTGTCCAGCTTTTTCCCATTGGCCGCATCAATGTTAACCCACTGTGCCCATGTGTTGGGATGTGCGCCTCCGGTATATTGGAAAGTAGTGACGGCATAATTCCATATACTGTCTTTACCTTCTTGCAGCTCCGAATTTATCTCATATTCGTAGTTATACCAGTTAGGAATTTCATCAGGCTTCATTCCGTTCTTCAAGTCGGTCTGATAACTTCCCTGCACATCCTTCAGGTAATCACCTGCCAGGCTTTCCTTGATAGACGAGACAAAGGCCCGTGGAGAAGCTGCTCCGGCATGTGCACTTGAAAAAGCATCTTCCAGCACCTGATTGATTACCTGTGTCAGTGAATCGTTCTTATCGGCCGACTTTAAATATTTAAAATTGATTTTTATCTGGCATTTAGGTGATTCCGTATTGGCTTCATCCAGATACACAGTCGTATCCATAGGAATGGAATCCACTGAAACTTCGTTTCCTCCGGCTGTCCCGTTTCCGATACACCCCGGTAGCATCATGGTGGAAAACAAGCCACACACGACAGAGGGGAATAATCCTCTTTGTATTTTTTTCATCATGTTCAGACGTTTTTCTCAAAAAAATGATTTCTCTGTCTACAAATATAGCATAACTTCCCGAATTGCGATGTAAAAAGGAATTCTTTTTGTAAATCTTTGCCATTCACACCAAAAAAATTTTTTCTTTGCAAAATGTAACCTTTTAAGAATTAAATGCCATGATTACAATAGAAAACTGGGGACTCATCTCTTATTCTGAAGCTTGGGAACGACAAACTGCTCTCTTCGATGAACTCATTGATTCCAAGCTGAACGGGAAGCCTTATACCAACCGGATTATTTTCTGCCAACATCCGCATGTCTACACCCTGGGCAAGCACGGAAAGGCGGCCAATATGCTGTTGAGCCCCACACAGTTACAGACCATTCATGCCGAATTGTTTCAGGTAGACAGGGGAGGAGACATTACCTATCACGGACCGGGACAATGGGTGTGTTATCCGATTCTGAATCTGGAAGATTTTCACTTGGGTTTGAAGGAATACCTGCACCTGTTAGAGGAAGCGGTAATCCGTGTGTGCCGAACATACGGCATAGAAGCCGACAGAGTGCACGGAGCTACCGGCGTCTGGCGGGCTACGGGCACACCTGAAGAACGTAAAATCTGTGCCATGGGAGTAAGAAGCAGCCATTTCGTTACGATGCACGGTCTTGCCCTGAACGTCAATACAGATTTAAGGTATTTCAGCTACATTCATCCCTGTGGATTTATAGACAAGGGAGTCACTTCATTACAGGCAGAGTTGAAGCAAGAAGTCCCGATGGATGAAGTAAGAGACAGACTGGAGCAACTGATTCTGGAATTATTAAAAGAAACGGCCTGACAAGTATGTCAAGCCGTTTCTTTTTCTTATTGCCGACTGGCTAAATAAGCTTTTATCTGTTCGTTGATTTGTTGCATACCTTTTACTGAGGGATGACCAGATTGCTTGTCAATTCCTTTTAGCTCGATGCAAGGCACATGATAGTGCGCGCAGACAGTCTTTACAGACTCATTGATTTCCGGTTTCAGGTCGCAGTTCAACAGAAAATAAATCTCCACGTTGGGATAACGGTACTTCATGTGTTCCAGCATGTACAAATGGTGGAACGCCCGCAAAGGCAACGATGCCAAGGGCGACGTCGCCTAGGGCTTGCAGTAAGCCAAGCAAGATTCCGTGGCGTATCTTAGATATCTCTGGAGAGATATCTATGCTATACTTCTGGAAGTATCTCTGGAGAGATAGGTAAACCATGGAACTTATGACCCTATTTCATGGATCGCCTCAAATAGTGGCGCATCCTTTCTACGGTGGAGGTAGGCCATATAACGACTACGGCCGCGGGTTTTATTGCACCGAGCATATCGAATTGGCGCGCGAGTGGGCCTGCTCCGAAGAAGGCTACGACGGCTACGCTAACGAGTATCGCTTCGATGGCCGCGGCCTTAAGGTTCTTGAACTCTCCTCTCCGGAATACTCGACGCTTCATTGGCTGGCGCTGTTGCTGGAGCATCGCAAGATCGATCTGCGGACCCCGGTGGCTCAAGCGGGTAGCGAGTTTCTTCGTGCCCACTACCTGCTGGATGCGGAGTCGTTCGACGTTATCGTGGGGCACCGTGCTGATGACAGTTACTTCACCTTCGCCCGCGCCTTTTTGCGAAACGATGTTTCTTTGGAG